>Ga0224511_10000768_pt1 | contig 16931 bp, 12 predicted proteins | sample SF_May12_sed_USG_2_FD_169988 | JGI IMG/M metagenome (GOLD analysis project Ga0224511, IMG submission 169988) | Sediment microbial communities from San Francisco Bay, California, United States - SF_May12_sed_USGS_8_1 | ecosystem: Environmental > Aquatic > Marine > Sediment | place: USA...
GACGATCTTTCTAAATGATATGGAAATAATAACTTTGCAATCCCTGTACATTAACTTGTCATATTGTCACGAGAATCCTCTCAGTAGGAAACTAATGAAGGTTGTCTCTCCCTACTCATAAATCTTAAATCTCTTCATCCTTGCGGATGATTCAGTCTGTGTACTTGGCTTACGCGAAGGCTGGTAAACCCCATGGAATTATTATATCCCCTCTCTGTGTGTGAGTTACTGGATACTAGCTTTTCTGTTTGTTATTGCAGCCAGCAGGAACTCACCACCCGACTACAGTTGTTGTACCACCCTGCGCCTCCACTCCAACCCCAGAACAGATGAGCAAGCTGAGAGAGGATATTGAGCTCGTACAAGGTAAACATCGGCACCAAAATTGTCATAGGAGAAAAAGTGATGATCTATGAAGCTGGTGAAACAACTGTCAAAGCAATAAGGCGAAGTTGAAACTGTAGAAATTTAGATGATGGGTGTTGCGACTGTGGGACACTTGTAAACATTTAATGTAATATCAGTCATTACTAAACTAACCTTGCTTTTAGGCAACTGTAGAGTTTTCAATGAGATGCTGAACGTGGCTACACCGGGCTCGAGTGAGCTTACAGCAGAGACAATTGATCTAATGAGAGAACTGAACAGAACTTGTCGACAAATGCAGCAAAGAGTTGTGGTACTTATAGAACAACTGGCAGATGAGCAGGTAAAATGTCTGAGACATGATTATGATAATAATTGGTTGTCAGTGGCAGTGGGACTAAGACTTCGCAACTAATGAAGATTCAAGTTTGGAGAGAGTTAGCAAATTTCAAGTGAGAGGTTTGTTAGAGGCCCATAACAAGGAAAAACCCCGCCAACACTCGGAAGAGACCTCACAGTCCTTAAATTGTATGTGTAAATTCGTGCTTTCAATGACTGATCCAGATAGATACAAACTATTGTGAGTCCTTTGACCTTTCAATTGTATATCAAATCGCCGAAGTTCGCTTACCCAGCTAGCCGAAGGGAAATAATTGTATTGCATCTTAGTTTTATTACTTACAGTAAAGGGTATTTTCTTTTGTTGCCCTTCTGTGACTCTCTACTTGTGAGGTTTTTAGCCGTAAATGTCAGCTATCACCATTAGGGAGACACTGTGGCTGAGTAGTTAGAGCGGTTGTCACTGGCGCTGAAGGTCCTGGTTTCAAAACACTGTTTGCGCGCAGTATTTTTCAAATGTTCGTTCTCTTCACCTAGAAGGGAATGGATACCCAACTCTTTTCAGACCGGGGGAAGGTGAAGGCGGTGAGGAAGAGGGATGCCACCCCACTTAAGTGACACCATTGGTGGTACCAGCCTCTTCCCGACACGGCTGTTGGCTAAAGAACAACCTTTATTTGGTGTCAACGCTACGCTGATCACCCTTTCACTCAGATATTCTCTGCAGGTGACCGAGGTACTCCTTCGAGTGAATGATGACCTCAATAATGCCTTCCTGCGGTTTGATCGTGTGGAGAGATTCCTCACCATTTCAACCGCCTCCGCGACACCCGCCCAAAAGCCAGAGAAAACTGTTTCTGCCGAGGCCGCGCTGATTGACTTTGACAGCAGCGACCCTACCCCCGCTGCCGGTGCTGCTGCTCCGGCAAGTGCCAGTGATCTTGCTGCCCACTTGGCTAGTGTCAGCATTAGCGGTGTTCCTGTCTCAAATGTCTCCCAGCTTTCATCAGCGACCGGCCAAGGTACATACTCATTATATTGATCTCTCGTCCAAATGACATTTGAATTGTCAAACCAGCGTCCGTGAGGTAGCTGTATATTGAGGTTCCACCACGCCAGGCGAGTCACCAATAAATCGATGGTGCTATTACGAGAAACAAGTTCATCTACAATGCTATCAATACAAATCTAAGTTACTGTATATGTGCATAGATAACTACGTGATCGGGACTACGATAATAATGCAATGCATCATTCCAGTCGTTGGTTGTTTAACTTCATTAGGATTTAATGGCGCAGTCGCTTCCTGTGGAAATATTATTTACGTGCAAGACATCCGCTGAAGCACAACCCTCCAGGGAATTCTTTTTTAAGCGAACAATGTGGCAAACTTAAGACGAATTATTGTGTTCATGATTACAGCAAATGCAGATGATTTTGACATGTTTGTGCAGTCTCGACAGTTTGATGCCACGCAGCACACGACGGCTGATAGCTACGCATTTCAACAAGAGGCCAGTCTAACGTCTGGCTCAATGAGTACGGCGGCGACTGGTAACACTAATACAGGAGACATGGTGAGCGCACTGACATTACTTGCTGCTGTAAAAGGTCATCGGTCCAAGCGCAATGAGCTGACCTCGGCAGAGCTGCCGTATTGATTTCACTGATATTGATGCCATTCTAACTTGAAAGTTTACATTTGCCTTCCATTTCCCACTGCATCTCGATGACCTCCTTGAAAGAGAAACTTCTTTTATCTTTTTGCAGACAACCAGAGCGAGCGCGACCAGCTCAGGTATGTGGCATTCCGGTTAATTGCTCGGCGATGCTTTTGGTTTGAGGTGACTCTCATTTCCGCTCTCTGATTGTCATTTTGATATCCGTCTTTTACTCGTGGGACCACTTGGTTTATCTTCTCAACTGATAACCTATCCTGAAACATGTACATGTGTATACCTATCTTGAAACATGCGCATGTGTATACCTATCTTGAAACATGCACATGTGTATACCTATCCTCAACATGTACGTGTGTATACCTATCCTGAAACATATATGTGTGTATACCTATTCTGAAACATGTACATGTGTATACCTATCTTGAAACATGTACATGTGTATACCTATTCTGAAACATTGTACATGTGTATACCTATTCTGAAACATTGTACATGTGTATACCTATTCTGAAACATGTACATGTGTATACCTATTCTGAAACATGTACATGTGTATACCTATCGTGAAACATTTACATATCTACTCCGACACGTGTACCCAATACATATGTATACACCTCAAACCATATACATGGTTTTTATACCTTTTCCAAACATATACTATTCATCCACCCTCCTGTCACCATCTCACTTGCCGCTCCCGCTGCTCTTTCAGCTAATCAGAATTCCCTATTTGCCTTTTGCAGAATTTGACCGATTCCTGGCTGATCGTGCCGCTGTCGGAGAAAGTCTACCCGCGGCCGATTCTGACCAATCAACAGGCACTGGCCGAGGTCGCCAGATGCGTAAGGATGACTCGGAGAATGCCCTTTTTGCTCTATAATTCTCTATAATAATATATATTGTAATTATATTCTCACAATATTACCCGCGCGCTATTAAGTGTATTAGTCTAATTTGTTTTCGTGAAGCTTCTGCCCTTGGGTTATACGCCAGATGATTCAAAGCTGCCAAATGGATATTTATCACGTTCGATGTTGTCTGTCAACTGAGCTGGAAAATTTCATCCTGGTGTTGTAATCACAAATTAAGTAATTATATATTTAATAAAAATATTCTTAATGTTTTTTACCGTATTACATTTTCTCGTATCAAAGATCCGAGGTAAAACACTCGGGTTTCAATCACTGCTCAATGATTTTCATGTTTTTTTTCATCTGTTGGGGGTCTTCTTTCCTCTTTATTATCCTGACTATTGTCAGAGGTATGCAGAAAATAGCCCACCGAGTCTTGAATTCACCGTTTCCCAACGTGCACCGTTCTGCTTGCACCCACTTGCCCCATAGAGAAGGTAACTCTATGGATGGACCTTCATTCTATGTTGGGATCTGAAATCGACGGAAAGTGTTGTGAAAGACGAAGTTTTGTCTGAACCAGGAATTGAACCAGGCCGCTGTTCAAAGCCCCAGTATGCTTTCCACTAAGTCATCGCTTCACCCCTGCTTCACGTTGGGGCTGACAGCCTGCTGAGGAATGGAATATCCAGATAGAATGGATGATGGGTACGGATCCCGCCTATGAGTTTGATATTCTTGAAGTCTACCGGTGGCTTTCCAAGATTATAGCCATGTGATACAATGCAGACTAGGCACAAGAAAATGCAGTATTAGTGAAGCTGACACTTGGTGATTGGCTATTCCCTTAGCGGCACTCCACGCATATATTGGGATACGTGCGTTCATTAATAAGTCTTTTAATAAAAATGACGATGCCTGATTAAGTTCAATCCGTGCTACATATTACCTATTGGATGACATCAGCCTTGGAGCACTTGGCCTTTATACTGATTAAATATTACTGGGTGACATTACAGCTTGCATGGGCTTTATATTGTCAACATGGTCAGCAGACTGATACGACAGGTATGCAAAACTTGCTCTCTTTTCTCAGATACTTGGTTTCACCTAGTTGCTGTATAGCACTAAATGACCCTTCAGTCATCTGCCATGAAATTGAACACCCTGTAACTTTTATAGATCATATCGCTTGGGATCACAGTCTCCATTTGCCTACATGCTGTGGCTTTAACGTATGCGGTACAGATGACAAGGCTTGACATACACACATTCTTCTGTATGTCATCCTCACGCTTTATGTTGAAGCTGCTGGGTCAGATACTTATTTTTTCACCGGCTACGGCTTAGCATGGAACACCGTGAGCTGGCCAATGTCAATGCTCCACCTCATTGCGGGTGTTATTTTGGTTTTGAGGTATGATTTTTTAGATGTGAGGAGCTCATACTCACATTCAACGGTAGCCCACTATGACCGGGATTTATCCCAGGTTCTCACGATTGCTCTACCATTGAGTTATCCTGCTATATGTTCAGAATTCAGTGTTTTTATGTAAAGGAAAGTAGGAAAGCATATTTTGTGTATATTGCAGGGTTTACCACACTGTAAGTACGAAACGCTAATGGGACTCCTCTATATATTCCGTTTAGAATTGGTTTACCATGTGCTGTCACACTATATGCTGTTCTATAAAGCACCATAGTTGTTTCATTTGTGCAAACACTCAGAGCTGTTTCATCTACCTCATCGGCATGGCTATGCAGATTGATAGTTTGTCAACCTTTGGGGTGAATTGAAGGACTCAGAAGGACAATCACTGTCCATCATAGCGTGTTGTTGAAACAACACCAAACATTGTGGCCTTATTATCTTTTCACTTCTGTTCTAAGCACAGCAAACTTTCTCGGTTACAGCTTATGCCATTTAGTTTTGTATGTGAGCTTCTGATCTTTACTTGATTTTCTTCAGGTTGCCATCTATATCTAACTGTCATATGTAAACCGGCCAATGTAATAGTTTTAACCATAAATCCAACTTTATCACTTGGGAATTGCAGTTGAAGGTTTATCATGAAATCTATTATGTCTTCAGTCGGTTAAGTATGAAACAAGTTAAGTGTAAGTCGCCTAAAACGAAGGGCTCTAGAGTCCAGAGAAAAAGACCCTTTTTGAAACATTTTAAAAAGTGCCTTAGGAACAAAAGAGCCTACTCCTCCTTTTGGGGCGATTGTATGATAGGACGTCACAACCTATTGCTGAACATCCAATCCATCAGATCTCATCTTGGTGAACCCTGGAAGAGCTCGAAATCCAACTGCTAACTGCAGTTAATGAATGAATAACATAACTGAGACAAAAAGATGGACATAAGACTCTTTCTTGATTAGAAGCCAATGTTGACTAACTTGATTGATTAGTCAACTTATTAGTACATATGTATTGTACTAGGTCAGCCGATAGGTATATTGTGCAACTCAACTGAGCAAGCGCACTTGTATACTCGACTCAAAGTTGCCTTTCCAACTCAGCTGCCTGAAAATTTGATCTCGTATAAAGCAGCTCGAGGCATTCCTGTGTATCATAACTCTTACTGGCAATTAAAACGGTTTGAATGGACTCTTGCGTTGATGACCAAAAACCATGAAGGATGAGGAAAATGCTAACACTTGGTTGCTCGCTATATGACCGATTATAAATAACCTAAACAACTCATTCCTTTTCTTGGCTGGTTAAATTTGCATTTGAATTTTTTCTCAATTACCATATTGACACGCGGCTAAGATCAATTTAATACCCAGACTGGTTGACCAGATCAGATCATGGTTTTGCACACAGGTATCCCAATTAAACAACATTGTGATAACGAATTGTAACTAATATCTGCGGAGAGAGAAGAGATTAATTTTGTACTGATGCGTGTATTGAAACAATTAAGAGTTCAGCTATACCTCAGCAGTTTGGTGGAAGCATTGCCCAGCCCTCAGCGGTCATCAACAAAAGACTTCAAATTATCAGCATATGTGCAAACGTTCTTGCATGGAGCATCTGTCATACACTCCAATACACATCCTGCTATAACACTTCACCTCTCCGTGCAGTATTTCCTCCTTCTAAGGAAGCGCTGTGGTTCAGTGGTCACAACGCTGCAGACCCCTGTTTTAAGACAGGTCGTGCACAAGGTTTTTCCAAAACGGTCTGTGTTCACTCAGGAAATGGGAACAGTTGGAAAGTGGCACTTCACCTCAGTCACGCCGTACAAACTGATTCTCACACGGCCAGTGGGCCAAGGGGCAACTTTTACGTATTACTCAACCCAGAGCATACTTGCTAACTGTAGCCAGTGTGATATTGTTCCTACCTCACTCCTAGGTGGGACCGCTATCACAACTAAAGCCATTGCATTACAAACTTCGATACTAGTTTGCGATGACTAACTACTGGTCGATGTGAACCGGAGCCTCTCATTTTATCAACTTGTTGGGGGTTGTGCTTGCTGGAGCAAAACTATAACAAGATAACCGAGTTTGTAGCAGTGTAAACATATAAAGAGGTAAAATGTCTCCCGTTCAGTCAGAGTGTCAGACGCTTTTATCAATTAATTTGTCATATCACATGGGACACTATTTTCAGGACTCCCGTATTTGGAAATGGCAGTGCCTTGTCATCTCATAAATAAAAAGCAACCTTTACCTAGTCTGATGTAGTTAGTTACAAAAAAGTTATTTCCAGACTGCATGAACTATCGACTTTTGAAGTGAATCAGACCATAACCTTGCAACAAACACTGCATTGAAAAGCGATTAATTCCCCTCCCATTCATCTACACGCTGTGATTCTCATGAACAATTCTTCCATTTCGGTCTGCGGCTACATTTAATGGGGTCCCTCTTGCTCATCGCATCAATTTGTTGACTATGAGTTCTGAAGCACCACATTTATTATTTTCATTGCATCAAGTTGCTGTTAGGGGATCGTGGGATAGCTCATAGGCTCAATGGTTAGAGTGCTTGGTGTCAGATCGGAAGATCCTAGGTTCAAGTCCTAATCATGTTGAGCACTCTCTGCGAAAGTCAGACCCTCGCATAATTCGCAGCCCCTATCACTCCAACAAGCCTCAGGCTTAGGATGTCTATTAAATAGGATGGGCAAATGGCCAGTAAAAATAACAATAAAAAACAAACAATTATGTTTCATGTAGAGTACCATCAGTATGGACAGTATAACTGAAACCATTGGCAGTTTAATCTCACGCGAGCGAGGAGGAAGTATCCGCAAACGCCATGTTTCAGAGATGGATGGAACGGGTATGAGTCCTTCACGGCGGAGCAGTCGTAGTTCTGGAATACTCATGTCGAGACAGATTTGTGAGTATCTGAGTAACGAAACCACTTACCTCATCTTCTTAATATTAGCTTGTCAGAGTCTAGTTATGATGGAGAGAATCTTTGGTCGACCTCATGGGCATATGATATATGCATTTCATGTCTATGGTCAAACCTATATTGTAGCCTGGCACCTGATTTGTCTTATACGATCTATGTACAGGCTTACAATTACAACATCACCGCTACACAACGGCCTAAACATAAGCCAGAATAGCGACTAGTAGCTTATTATAGCGGGAGCCTTTAAATATTTTTGTACCAAGTCAGTACTATAGCCTAGCATGTACCCAAACTCAGAACGAGGGCCCGCCGTGGCCAGGATCCAAATCAAGGTTCTCACGATTGCGAGCACCGTGCCTTAACGACTGAGCTGTTCCATTAACCATACAGACAGTGAACTTTATAGGGTAACCTGCTGTACAGTTCATTCCTACAAGCAAAGGATCCACAAACTAACTAACAAGATCCAATACAATTTTAAGCATAATAGCTCCCCAATTGACAATAATCACTCTATAAATAGCGCAAAAAGATAGCAAATAAAATAGTTTGCACAGTCCCAAACTGCCAATTACATGGACCCGACAAGATGCAAACAGAGAAGCAATACACAAATTATGATCTGTACAGTTTTGCACGCCATAACTTAGTCGGATCGCACCCATAGAATTACCTTCTCTATGGGACACAACTGTGTAATAAGCAGAAAGTCTTAGTATGTAGGCCAATTTCTGCACCACACTCCTAACATCTGTTCAGCCATGAAAATACAAAATCCGTTTTACTATGCATGTTACCCACGAGAGCAGTTTGGTATTTTCCTTCTTCTAACCTGAATCGTGTCAGTGGTATGCAGACATTGGCATATTGAGTCTTTGACATATAACATTTTCAGAGATCTTTTGTTTGCATCGCATGCCACATAGGGAAGGTGTGCCTCCTTTAGTTTAATGACGCAATCTGAAACCGACGAGGGTGTTATGAACCGGGAATTGAGTTAGAGACCCCTGGTCGAAGGCCTAGTACGCTATCTATTAACCCATAACAAAAAATAACTGGCAAGTAACTCGCCGTATGCATGTTTTATAAATCGGAACTAAAGACAAAGATAAATAGATACTTCAGCGAGCCAGATCATGGGCATAAATTAGAATGCTGATGGAAAATAAGCATTCGGAATTCAAAGTTACTAGATGCCTTTCATTTGAAGCAGACAGACAATTATTTCAGACGGTTTAGTTTAAATTGAAATTTTGCTGTGAAGACATTGAGGCGTCTAGCTCTGGTTGTAATTGGTTGTCATGATAATGGAGATAGCTGTTAGACTCTTATAGGTGAACTAAAAGGCTAGTTCACTTTTGTCTCTGTAGCTGCCCTCTGTAGTTGCTTTGTGTATACGGCACCATTTGTATATTCCGCTGAGTCTTTCATGCACCCACTTCATTTCAGGTACCTTTACAGCTTTGGGAATGGCTGCAAACAAACCTTCGCATAGGTCCAAAATGGTTGCAGTCCCGGAGGATTGCAGTTCATAATCGTATTTCAGAGTTAAGCAGAGGACATTTAATTTAATTCAATTTAAGTCAGTCATGATAGCTCAGTAGGGGAATGAATGTAATCTGCCAACCCTGCCAACTCTCTCCTCAATGGCACCACACAATCTGTGGACATCGAGGCCCGAAGTCCAACCATGGACAGACAGTGGCTGAAAAAATTATTCCAAGTTCTCAAGAGATAGTGCCGAGATAGCTCCGTAGCTACAGAGCCTGGGTCATAGTTGTTTGATCAGCGGTTCAAGCTCTCCAGATGCCGGCCCCCATGTGGAAAAAAATCTCATCGCATATAACTCCTAGGGTTTAGGCGTTGCACGAAACAGCAGGGCGACATACACATATAGAACTGCTAGGTGACTAGGTGACCTGGCTCTTCGGCATGTGGTGGGTAGCGGGGCAAGATATGCAGAAGAAGTACTCTTTCATTTGTCCCACCAGCCACCATATGCCGAAGAACCAGGTCACACATAGCATAGGAATTGTCATCTCTGTCTGAAAGACTTTTTCCTGATCTCTCATAAGTTTTTGTGTGATTCGTTCCCCCTTCTGAGGCTGAATGAGAAATCATTGAATCTCTGGGGTTGAGCAATGGTGAAGTGGATAACATATAATTGATATCATGAGAAAATTAAACTCAGGAGCTTCAATGACCGCATCATTTCTCTGAAGTGAGAGGCGGTCAGTTCGCAATCTTCACACCTGTGCTAACACAAAATGTGTCACATAAAAGCGATTGATCCTGAAAACTTCACTCACAAGGGTGCTCGCTATGGCACGATCTAAGAGTCTCACCACACACCATTCACTACGTTCTTACTTTGGATTTCCGCGCTCGGCGAGCCTAGAGTATGCCTCAGCAGCTAGCGAGGGCATTGCTAATCTCAAGAGTTCGATCATTGCAGCCATTACTGATGACCAAAACAGCAACCTTCGACGAAAGCCTTCACAGAAATCTCTCACGCGAACTCAGTCATTGGCTGCAGAGAAATACCTCAGTCTCATGGAGGAGCATGCCAAATATAAGAGCATTATAGAGATTGTTAAAGGTGAGCATATCATCAGGTAGCCACAATAGCTCAGTGGGAGAATGAAAATATCTCACTCTCTGCCCTCTCCGTAGCTCGGGTATGATTCCTAGCCATGGCGAGTTTTTCAAGGGATTATCCTTGGCCGATAATATGTGCCTTGTACTCAGGTTTGGAAGGGCTAAAGGCTAGGACCGCAGTTGAAACGGTGGTCAAGGGGGGAGTGCTACCCCCTTAGAAAATCATGAGATGCTCATGGATCAAACCTCATCGACAAAAAAAAGAACATCATCAGACTTAATAGCTTATAGCCTTAGGAGGTAATGGCACGGTTTGCAGAGAAGCTACATCTAAGGTCAAAGCATGGATGACATAGCCGTCATTGTCAGGTATCCCTCACATTTGAGTATGATATGCAATTTGAAAGGTGGGTTCATCCACGACTCTATTTCTCTCACGTATGGTAAAGCTACCGGGTTAGATACTTTTTTCAACAGTTACGACTTAGCACGGAGCATCTCATGCAGGCCGGTATCATCGCTCCAGGTTGGGGGTTAGTCAACCTAAGTCAGTTTAGACATCGCCCACCTAAACTCGGGAGAGGTGGATCTTTAACAACCATGGAATGATATGGATCCTTATCCACTGGCTGGGACCTCAATTTTTTCCGTGGTAATCCGAACCCATGCTAGAAACTTGGAGTGAGGTGCTTGCTAAAAGCCCATGCCAGAAAAACATCCCGCCACCAGTGAGGCTCGAACCTGCAAATTCGAGTTTATTTTACCAACTGAGCTATCCTGGTTGATGACTGAACAATCCAATTTGACAGACATAGATGGCTGTTAGTTGAGTTTGCTTTATGTTAGCCTATCGACCTCTTTCTATTCTCACAGGGCGCCCGCTGACTCGTGCGAACCGCTGCGCTACAAAACTAAAGTTATAGGTCTTGTAAGATGACATTCTGTAGGCACAAGTTTTCATGTTGATGGTCAGTGATCTTTTCATTCAGACCAGCGTGTTAGTACACCCCCACCAGTCCTATGATTGACTGACTCTCAAGTGTGAATCGTTAATCTGACTATGCCATAGCAAGTAAGTTGTAGGCAGGGCAGGGTTGGTATAGTAAAAGCTGACTGTGCCCACGGCTAGCTTCACTCCTCCAGAGTACCAATGTGAAGCACCAGGTACAAGACTGAACATATGGTCCTGAGAGGTCAGTCAACCTAAGCCATTTATTTACATGCCAAAGACCGTCCCTATAAACGCAATGATACACCCCTAACAAGGTAGTCAACCTTGAATGACAAAATGTGCAAAATGATAATCAATGATGGAGAAATCTAGACTAGTGTGGTTTGGTGAAAGAAAATAGAAGTTTTGTTAATAATGCTTGGCTTTATATATGAAAACTTTTCATTATCAATTCTCACCCACTCCCAGATCTTAATAGTTCAGCATGGAGTGAGTTAATAAATATGTCAAAGTTGATGGGATCGAACCAGCGCACGGAACCTCAGACTCCCAGCTGTTGGCAGTCGCAGTTGCTGGCTTAAAAAGTTGCAGTTTTTTGACGTCTTGACCGTTACAGACAGCTGCCAGTTTGGATAATTTCACCGGTTAGGGCTTAACATGGAGCACCCTGAACGGTTCTGTGTCAATGCTCCGCCTTATAGTGAGGCCTTTGGCTTTTCGTAAGACGATCACACTCATATCAGGAGCCACCGTGACCAGGACTCTACCACTGACCTATCCCTAAGTACCAACATATCCTGGGGCGTCCTTTGGTTAACAGACCACTATGAAATCATTGATATCTTTTACAGGAGAGTATGAAGAAGGCAAGAGTTATGAGATCTTCCGACGATACACAATGCTGAAAGGAACGATCAAACGTGCCATAATGTATACCAAGCTAGGTACATTACCTAATGTAACGCGGGCCCTTCGAATGGGCGGGTTGATAGGACAAGGCCTACACAGAGACAACAATGATAACTGTAAGTGATGATGAATTATGATACCTGCTCATTGCTGAGTTTCAGTTTCGTATCTCCACGTTGAATAAAAGAGGCCCATCCATAGAGTTTATGGAGCATGCAGGTGCTAACAGAAAGTCCCCTAATGATGCACCCTTGGAAACGCTGAGTCAAAGTCTCAGTAGGCCAACTTCTGCAACAATCCTGACAGCTGTTCTATCATGGAGATAAGAAGAAGAATTGCTGAGTATGGGGATTATCTAACAAACCAGGTAACACCTGGGAATATGGGGATCGAGTTGATTAAACGAGCTGACTTGCCCGGGTCCAACTCAAACTCTACTAGGGCATCCGGTGCTTCAGTGGGAAGTCAGGCTATAAGACCGATTAGATGGTATTGGGAGGAGAAGAGTCAGCCAACCCAAGCCATTTGTTTTCACATGAACTGTAAGTAAAGTCAGTAATATGGTCATCGGGGAGACTCAATAAATGAGAGGTGAGCGAGGTACTGTGACAAATGCACAGCGCACGTATAATGGGTTCTCAGTTTCAGATAAGGAGTTGTTACGGGACAATCCAAGCGCCTGCTGTCTTCAATCCATGTCTGCATCATGGTATATTTTTTACTACGATTTGCGCGTTGTCACTTGTTACCCGTATCCTCAGAAAGATCTAGCATCTTGAAGTAATGGGACTGTCAAAGTTTACTCAGCACGAGTGTGGACTTTCTATATCCCAGTTTTCATTAAACAGTGAAGTGTAGATGTATGTTTCAAGCATAGAGAATCAGTGCAGTGTTGAATTTTCTTATTGAGATTTTTCACAAGTGTACCAGAATAACTTTTTGACCTCATGAAAATAGAAGAGACAGAAAAAAATAAAATATAAAAAATATACCCGCAACAAAAAGAAACACGAAACAAATTGCAATTTTAAAAAAGTACAAATCATATTTCGAAAAGAGAAGATGTGGCGATGTAACCGTTCTCACTCCATTTAGAAGCTCTGCAGTAGCAGATTGGTACGGCAGCAACAGACATGACAGGTGTCACTGGGTTCTGATACTTCCTTTCCATGAATTATTACCACGGCCTGCTTCTCCGGAAACTTATTGTTCGCTGACTATGGTGAACCAGGATATCCATTTAGCTGTTTCAGCAGAAGCTCATTGCATGGCGTCACAAGCAACTTCTCATTTCGCCCATGTATGTTACATTCACATATAAGGATGAATTGGAAAGGTGAAGGTTAGATTATTTTTATTTTACGTGGATGCCATTATTAAGACAAGTCCTTGTTTACAACATGGTCCTCGTCCACGAGCGGGAAAGAAGGAAAGTAAGTGAGGGAAAATGCAATAACAACCTTTTTTTCTCACCTCAGTGACGTAAAAAATTATACTCTCTATAACATGTTTTCCACATCGCATCTATTTATCACCTCAATAGTGAAAACCAGAATGCGAAATGTGAAAAGCTGAAACATGTGAAAAATCAAGGCTTTATTTACTCCACTGTCCTTTACTGAAATGAATTCACCACGAGTACGCCTTTGTTCGGATTCAGTCACATGTTGAATTCTAGACTTGTTCACTCGTGGCTAAACACAGAACCATAATTCTGATTACCGTGGTTAGGTTGACCATCTCAATAAAGCTTTATCGCCATTACATGCTGTAAGAACAGGTCTTTTGTCCAGGAGTTGTCTCGGTCACAATGGCTATTTCCTTTGAATTGAAGGTCTCATAACTGACTGTGATCACCGTTCAGATAATATCCAACATAATTTTTTTGACAAAATAACACATTCTATGAACCTTTTCCCTTTGAATCGGGGCTTGTGAGTAAAGCAGTTCCGTATTATTGCAATCATAGCTGGCGATCGGAAAAAAACTACAAAACTGATGCGAGCATATGATTTTATAGGCAGTGGCACATGTATTTCCATTGGTGAAGACCATTACTTAGCCCATCTAGCTCACTTCAGGAGTGTAGCTGGAGAGAATGGCCACAAGTTTGGTTTTATTTTCCAGATTCATTGTCAGACATATCACGAGCTGAACTGCTTGAGATGACTAAAGCTTTACAGAGAAGAATCTCCTTAATCAAGGCACAAATTGAGACACTGGGAGATAACTACGAAGACTCAAAGCGATACATTGTGTTCCAACGATACCGACTTATGAAATCAATGACCAAAGAGCTTTTATCAAACTGTGCTGAATACTGATCTGTTTAGGTTGTATGTAGTTATAGAGGTCTATGAGTGGTATTTTATCAATGTCCTGAGACTAAAATGCAATAACCCATATTCATACTTTATTAATACTTTTTATGTAAAAATATATACTTTTAGCTATCTCTGGGCAGAGTAGTTTTCGATTTATAACAACAATCATTGGGTATCTAAGTTTTTATCCAATTTAAAATGACGCAGTGGGTCATAATAATCACATGGTATTGACAATGGTGAGATAGGTCAACAAAATTTTATACTGGCATAGGTCGTGAGAGCACGAGAGCATGACTGTACCCTCGATAAGATCTAATGGGTATGGGGCACATACTGCAAGGATTGAGGCGATATCGGAATTGAAGGGAACACTGAGAAATAGGTTTCTATTTATAAATAGTACAAAAATAACGCTCATTTTAAGATCTAGAGCATAACATAACCGACTGTACACCCACAACATATAGAGCATCATAGATTCATCAAACATGTTGAAGAAGACAGAACAAGAGAAATATTGCACATGCATATGCCAGATGTAGCAGCACCGTAAGATAGATTATTTACAATATTAACAACAGAAATAGAACCCTCTGCATTCATATTCGTTGACTTGGAATAGGTCTGACTGTTTACAACATCACAGTTCAGGACACATACAATTATGTATAACAAAAAGGTTTGTACAGCTGCAGCAGTCTTGGTTTGGTTTGGTTGGCATTGGGTTAATTCAGACCAGTCACAGTCACAAGCACACTGTCAATGCTTCAGTGATATTTTAGTGAAGTCTGTGCCAATATGAGAATTAAAGCTTCCCGCCTCCTGGAAAATCGATCTTGCTTTCGAGACAGTACCTCTCTTTGGTATCTCCTGCAGCTGTCGGAAGTTGTTCAGTCTCAATCCTTCGGTTGACTCTCTAAGGAAAAAAGGACAGTGGTTTATATAGATATATAATACAATGATTATTTAGCTCGGGGATTGTTTGTCACTTTGATCTGGCGGGACCACTTCATGTTTTGTCATCGGATTCGGATCACCATAATACAGTACAGCAATGGTCAATTGGACAACAGTACCAGGGTCTCCATTACAACTTTATTGCTAAATGTGGTTTTACCAGGAACCTGAAGCTGCAGATTAAATTCAATATTTAAAAGATTGCAACAACAGATGCTTTAATTCCTAAAATGGTGTGTAACTCTTATGATTTTCTTTTGGTTAGTGTTCTACAGATCCCAGGCCACAATTATTCTTCACAGTGATACAGTGTGAAACTCACAGCGTGAATCCATGCTGTGCTTATGACACATGTATTAAAGTAACATCTCAACGATCATTTCTCGCAAACATGCATTCGATTACATAAAACATGGTCCATAATTATATATTGGTGATTATTAAAATCATTTTAACTGTGTAACTTACACCTAAACTAGAGTTGTCACAGTGGTATTTACATGTAACGATGCATGCATTTATCATGGTATTTATGTAAAGAAAAGAATTCTATTATATAAATCGTTACGCTAAGTAAGGCTTTAAGAATTTGAAAAGTCAAAGCCAATTTTCTTAGAAAGAACTTCTATCTAAATAAAGGGTCTCTGAACTTTATGGTTTTTCACTTTTGTAGAGGTACCTGAAGTGTTATGAAACAACTGCGGCCATGTCATTCATTCCCTGATTTGGAACCTCCTACTAGGTCTTAGCGTGCATTGAAAACCCCTCTGTACCATAAACCCATTTAGCCCAGTGACCCTTTAATATGACTCAAATCACAATGTTACAGGCTCTGTAAATGAAAATATTATATCATTGGGTTGATGGTTTCTCAATTCATAATCCATCTCAGTTTACTATAGTTGGGAAGGTTGAAAACAGCGTGGCTTTTTTGTGCTGGTGGTCAAACCAATGGGTTCCTACAGTTCAAACTTAACCTGATCTGCTTGGCTATGTCTTAGAATTGTGGTTCTTTTAGTATCAGATCGTGTGGACCACTACCACATGCCAACTTCAGTGGCACTAGAGATAGGCCCTTGCCATGGTTTGACCACCATCAGCAGGAAAAAAGCGGCAGCTATTTTCAACTTTCCCGACTATAGCAGGTATTGAGAAACTATGTATCCCGTACCCTGTACCCTTGAAACTATGGACCCCGTACTCTCGAAACTATGTACCCCGTACTCTCGAAACCAGGTACCCCATACTCTCGAAACCATGCACCCTGTACCTATAGCTTGAAACCCTGTACCCTCGAAACCATACACTTCCACCAGAGATTTGACAAAAAAGTGGAATAACCCATCATTGTTTAAAAATTAAGGTCTAGTAAACCCATGACTTTCAGTATAAAAATTAAGCTCTTATTGTTTTCACTTTCAAAACCCAGGTTGAGACATGGTATTCTAACATAAAAAAGAGTTGGTGAAATTCCAAGTGATGAAAGTGGTGGAATTTATCCAATACATTGTGTCATAAAATGATTATTAAGAAGGAAAAGACAAAAGTGGTTTCATTGTGTT
>Ga0224511_10000769_pt1 | contig 16923 bp, 5 predicted proteins | sample SF_May12_sed_USG_2_FD_169988 | JGI IMG/M metagenome (GOLD analysis project Ga0224511, IMG submission 169988) | Sediment microbial communities from San Francisco Bay, California, United States - SF_May12_sed_USGS_8_1 | ecosystem: Environmental > Aquatic > Marine > Sediment | place: USA...
GTCAAATCCTGGACCCGCCACTGAATAAAAACATGTTCTATTCGAAAGTGGTGTGTTGCTACTTTCAGAATGGTTTTCAATGATATAAATAGCTTTAAGAAATTGCAAAAGGGTCTCAAAAATCGATCAGATTTTTCTCATACCACAAACGTCAAAAGGTATATTGTTTGTTTTGAGAACACATGCGTTCAAGGCAGCTTCAATCAAGCAATCTCCAAAACACACAACAATACATTATTCTGAATGTCTGTTTCGTCCTGTTGTCTAATCATTTTAATTAAACATTAAGGACTTGTCTAGGTTTACTAAGATAAAAATGTGCTTGTTTTGTATACGGCAGTCATTAAATAAGAATGTAATGCCTAAATGGAGATAATGATACAATATGTGTGATTTTGTTATGTGACCGATAAAGTTTCTTGTACAAGTTCGACATCAAATATATTTGCATTGTGTTTCTAGTTCAATGACCTTAGATGTGTACGATTGTATACGAATACGCATATTAAAATATGGTAAAACCTTTGATACTTTGATTAATGAAATTTGTATTGATTGACATTGGCTTGACGGATTCATCACGTAAACAAGATAAACATGACAAACGTTTTACCACATTATCTGCTACAACTCTTCTGCGATTATCCAGGTCGAAGTAATATACGAGTACAACTGGCAACACCTCTAGAAACTGTTCACAAGTATTGTTACACAAATATTCACATTAGAAGTACAAAAATAACCCTACATTTCGTATATGTTCTAAACCGATATTACTGTATATAGCAATTTTCATGTAGCAGACAGTTTCCTTGGAGATGTATAACATAAATGTCTGAAAAGTTATGTTACAGTTATACAATGTTTATACGCATACCTTTACAATTTAGCAAACACATTGATAGTGAAAGCTATGGCTTTAACAATAGTTGCATGAAATACAAAAAAGATATTTAGTGTACGAAAAAGTAATTGCCTACCTTATAAGCAATTACATGGCAAGCGTTTTGCATCATGCATTTTTAATATGGTGACGTCTTAAATAATTTTGAGTGATTTTAAACTTTATGAACACATTTTAAATCGTATACTCACAACATGTTGGCCTTATACAAAAATGTTAAACAAGTACATGTTTGCTTGATGTAGTTAATACATTTATCTTTACAGTAGTAAACATCGGCACGGGTTCAGTACAGGAACTATGTGGCTGACGTTGTTTTTTGTTGGAAAATTCTTAGGTTGGCGTGCAAGGGGAAGTCTGTTATTATTCGAAAGGCGGGACTGAAAATACATTGGTCATCGTTTCGAAAGTTTATTAATAATATAAAGCAAAACCTGATTAATATATAGGTTCTAAAAGAGGCATACTGTTAACGCCCTTCAAGACGTTAAGCGTATGTTTGAAGACGTTTGTTAAATGTAAAATACTCAAATCTTTTCTTATCACCTTCACATTGTCAATGCTATTTATTTATTTAGTATTTTCGTTAATGATTGTGTAAGTAGTTACTGTGTATATCCATTTATTTGCAGCCCCAAATATTACGTGGAAACCATGTTTAAGATGTTTTAAAACATCAACGAGATTCAAGCTTTGTATGTGAAGAGTGCAGACAAATACTGTCATTTGCTTTTGATTAGCAGTAGGTAGTTTTTGACAATGTAATAGACGCGTTAGGAACAAGTTCCCATCAATTCCAGCAAACGATATAGTACCTAAAATCACCTCTCATTCATACGCAAAATTCTTTAGAGAGGTTGACTTATAACAAGTTAATTGTCAGACTATGTGCATGTTTGATTGCCATGATTGAACAACTGTCGCCTTTTACACCAGTATACTGTGTATTTGATTAAATAGAACTGGAAATACTTGACAATAGAGGAAAAGGTGTTTTTTAAACCCAACCATCTTTATATTTAAAAAAACACTTAGTAATGCACTGTTAAGACTAACGACAACTTTAATACTATTTACTCGTGATCCGAAGATGTTGGCTAAAATTCAAACAAACATGTATCGTCTGCGTAAACATTCGAAATAAAATTAATAATTTTTCACTGATAACAAATCATAATCTGCAATCATGACCGAATTATTATCGTTTCGTGAAATCATTTGTTCTAATTTTCTTGCGACTGTCACGTTTTGCTTTTACGAGAATTCATCACGTAGACGGGACTAAAATAACAATATATATTAAATATAAAAATATAAAAATATAATGTAAAATCATTCCTACATATTACACAACAGAAGTAAATCAAGGACGGTAAAATAAACGTACTACCTATAACACCGTTCTAATGACATATTTCCGTGGGAAATGGGCACTCTCAGACAATAGACGTTCTGTGTGAACTTGCTAGAATCATCTTCATAATTTTCCTTTCTGTACAAAAAATAAATGGCATTTTAAAGACACACCCTTTTTATTTTCAAATGTGACTATTTTAAGTATAAGGAAAGAAGTAGGATGTTTTCTTAGACGCATAATAAAAGTGTATTTGAAATTGTTTGTATCATAGGTACCCTAAATGCTTTTTGTACCTTGAACCATAACCAATATGGGCAAGTTCCTATAATGCCATGCGTAAAAGGCGGAATTAACCACTGTATGTATAAAGTGCGTCATGAAGTTTCGTTGCCTACAATTGCATGCCGTCAATTGCTTATGTCAAGTTTAGGTTATGAGGGAAATGACAGCAACTCTGTAATTATCGTGAGGAATACTATAAAAAGCTACATGTAGCTTATATATATGAGTATACGTTAAGGCCTAAAATAAAATATTGTTTGTTGCCCTTCGAGCGACCGACCCGCTAAAGTTGCCGCGACCAAACTACGTTATTGCTGTTTTCAAAATAAATATTTTATTTTATTTGTTCCAAGAACAAAAGACCAAAAAATAGGTATAAATTAAGTACAAAATGACCACATTCTCGCAGACTCGCAACAAAAAGAAGCAGTATTGCCATGAGCTATTGTCAGCGTTTATATTATCATTTTCGTGCGCGTGGTCTATATTTACAGTGCGAAAAAGTAATTTTCAACCTACTATAATTATAGTCAGAAAATTAAGGAAGTACTGTATACTGTTAATTTCAGTGTTATGAGTGTCAAATGTACCGGCGGTGTAGTTATTTATTGGACAAAAAGATGTGCGGGTAATGGGAAAGCAATGCAGACTTTTCATTTGAAAAGCGAAAATACTATTTTACTAAGAATTAATGAAAATATTCTTACATACGCAAAAAAGCTTCCTTATTTAATTTTATTGACCGCAACTGATCAATATTTTTTCAATATCGGGTGTGTAAAGATACACGTGACATGATATCGGGTGTGTAAACAAAGATAAACTACTTTCGTTTTGTTATTGTTTACAATCATGACGTAACGCACATTAAATCTAATAATTCCCGCATTTTCATGACGTTACATGAATTTTAATTTTAATTTTGCATCTAGTTTGACGTTGTTTTTACACACTCAATCTAAATATACGTCCTCGTAAATGTTGCTGGAATTATTCCGGTTTAGGATATTTTTATCTCAAAACCTTAACTTAAATATAAATAATACAAATGGAAATTCGCAGGTGCTCTCAAATGTATAAACGAAATTCTCTTGAATACACATTCATATCACGTGACAGCCTTAGAAACGAAAGTGGCAACACTTGGTTTACTTTCGTTTTGAATTCAATTTTAATTGTTTAAAAAAGATGTTGTTTTTTTTTTTAGATTTTGAAGATGAAAATTGAAATTATTAAAGTCCGGCCTAATCCCATTTAAACAGGGATGCCTATGAACTTATTCGGTTGTAGTAGGATTGCGAAACACATTATCCAACATATATTTACCACGCCCGATCGTTCATCCCGGATGGAATCCGTCTAAACGTAATTTGTCAGGAGTCGCTAAAGCTAACCTAATAATAAATATAGCTATTAATAACGTGATGAGAATGACTTGGTCCGTGATTATAATTAGTAAGCGAACAGCTAAAAATAAGACAAGCTGTCTCAAGAACAAATTATCAGAAATAACAGCGGGATTAATAGGCCGGTATTCCCTATGTTCGTAATCCGCGTCGTCCGTGTTCATGATTTCGTGTTATGCCTCATTAATATTTAAGTATTATTTATAAAATGATTGACGTCAATCTGCTGAGAGTACGCACTCATAATGAGTATATATTCATAATGAGTATCGAATAAGTAATTTCCTACGTTCAGGAACTAGGACACTATGTGGTTTATCATAAATACAGATAAATTATGATATGCTGTTAAACTTATTGATAGTCGTTGTAACCCCACCAATTAATGCCTTGGTTTGTCAACATTGTGTAACATAGTTCTTGATGATAAAAAACTAAGTCCTTATTGGTTTCCACTTTTATTAGTTCTTGGTATTAGATGTTACAATAATACCCCGGGGTCCGTGTGCGTATGATCTTACTACTGCACCCGACCCCGGCTCGACTCTTACTGATCTGACAGCTGGTATCTTCCCTCTCCTAAACATGTCACATGATATAATGTGACAATTGAAACATCTTAGATGAGTAAGTACCTGCTATATTAACCATGCAATATTAACATATATTTATATATAGGATCATTTGTTAATATGTCATCGAATACATACGATTTTGAGAACCAGTGTAAACGCGCTCGTTTCTTGCTGCAATTGGTTTGATAACGATGTTGTAATAGTTGTTGATGATGTGAATCAATTAGTAATTAGTCCTAATGGTCTGTATCTTTTCAATTTATAACGTTGAAGAAAAGGCTTTGTGGGGTATTATACCTACATGTCGGATGTGTTCAAAGTGTACTTTTAGAGTATTTCCTATCGTGCCAAATGTTGTGTGCCACGGAAAAACGTCGTTGGAAACTAAATACTCATCTAATCGAACCAGAAGTAAGAAACCTGTCGGTATTTCTCGAACAAAGTTGTAACAAGTGTCGTCGGTGTGTCTGGTATTAACGTTAAACTATTGCTTTATTTCAATAAAGTGTTTCTGTTTGTGAATCAAGTTCTCTTATTAGCAAATTGCATTTACTGCTAAGGATTATTTCTCGTCGCCACAAATTACAAAATCAATGCATTTCCTGCAAACATTAGGCGGTATGGTTAAGACGTACTTTTCCGCGTATTAAAAGGTGACATTCATGGGTTAAATAAAAAGATCGGTAGTGGTTATTTTTAAAGTGTAGATCGTCTATCCCGCAAAAGTGTAACAATCACAGCGTGCAAAAACTTTGAACAAAACATATTCATATACATTAACATTTCTTACGGTTAAAACAGTTAAAACAAAACAACAACAATAAACATGTATTCATCTACTTTATAATCATTCTCAACAGAATAACCTACAACATAATCCACTGAATATAACAAAATTAAAAACATAATGTGGAGCTTCCTTAAGTCGGCTCCAGGCATTGACGACCATAACTCACTTCCGTACAATGCCTTGGGAATGATGACCGTCTTGTAGATTTTAATGGAGATTGGCGGGGAATTAAGGGGTCAGTAATAATAGATATCTCCACCGAACATAAATTGACCAGTATTTACCGTTTATATTATTAAAAAAAATTGAGCATCTGGAGGTCAGCTGCTTTAATAATAAGTCTTTTTGCCGTGAAACCTCCTCGTGTTTAAAATTAAGCATATTAACCCGCATTCTAATTCGCTCACATTTTAACAAATTATATCAAATATAACACATTGTCAGTTGTTTGTATAACAACGTTGTTCAAACCCTGAATAATTTCACACGTTAGTTAGATCTCACACTAACAAGACATTAACACACGAACTATATTATGTATAAGCAATGGACAGAGCGCAGATATTGTCGTGCATCGTACGAATATAATAGACAACACTTACGACAAAATGTAATTCTGAATCATTTATCTTAATTTGCAAAAGCCACTTTAAAGACAAATAGGTACGCACCATGCAAATGAGACCAAACACAATCACCAAGTCACCTCCATCCAGTAGACAGCAAATATATAGTCTATGACGCTGACATACGAGTGGACACTGCCTTAATGACCAATTATTTGGGAGAAAATGGGTGCAATCAGACGATGACAGTTGCGAGATAATTCATCTTCATTTTCAGTCCTTGATTTTAACATGTATAAAATAAAATACACGTTGTTATTGCTTGTTCGAACACTTCACGTCTGTGACATCTTCTTTGCTTTTTCAAAGTTCGTGTATGATCACTCTTTCAATTTAGTGTTCCAAGCTGGTGTATAAAGGCTACGGAAAATGATTACTGTTTGTAGACAGAATACAGACAAACCTTGTTGTAAGATGTCACAACATCTATACAAATGATGCTTTACAACCCCTGCCGATTGTTCTCGCTTTCTTAGACATTGAAAATGATCACATTTATTAACAATCTTGAAATAGGCATCCCCACCAAGCTATTTTTTACTCAATATTACATAACGAAACAATCTCTATCAATTCGTTTTAATATAGCTGCTATCAACAATGACATATTAAGAACTTTGGCCTATATTAAAATTACATCGCACGGTGGGCTGTAAATGACTGCATACTTTATTTAAAAAATAACTATTTAAAAACGAACATTTTTTTCTAAAATATTCACATAGATAATGTGTATTTTCAAGCAAAGTTTATATCCGCCATTAAAACCAACGTTATTCGAATAGAAATCAAGTTGGGAAAACAAACGCTGGTGTATACTACACTGATGTAAGTGAAAGCAATTCTGATCTTCACGTGATACTCTATGTGTCAATTTCCAACCGTTGTTATCAAAACTATGTTATCGACGTCATATAGGCAATACTATTTTTTGAATGCTCCGGTTTCTAAGTACATAAAATAAATGACAATACAAGAAGTTGTAACAGCACACTTTTTACCGATTTCAAGTGGAAACCTTGAAAAAAGTTGATCCGTACATAATGTTTTACATAACAACACAAGTGTTGTTGTAAAGTGTAGACACCGTACACGTGTTGTTTTATATAAATAAAACTCAATGGTTTCAGTTTTATCAAAGAATTATTAAAATATGATTCTGCCAAGTGAAAAGTTGATATGAATGCATTATAACGATTTAAATATTGTATCCATATTTCCGCAACAGTATAACTATCACAGGCTAATCGCACTTAATCATTTATAGCAAGGACACTAAGCTTCTCACAACATTACCCTAATAAAAAGTTGTAAACAGTGATAAATCGATACAAAATATAACGTTACAGTGTTTGCCTGCCGGTTTTAGAAAATAAACCAAACCATTTGGTATTAAAATTCCCTGCCGATGGATCCATTAAAAATGATTAAGCACTGAAATTAACACGATTTACACAATGACACTATTGAAATCGCGTGCGAAACCCTGCGTCGAATAGAAAAACAACTTTTAAGCTGATATCAATAGATAAAAGGCGAGCATAAAAAAGGTCGGTGGGGAAACTCATTATTTTTCCTTGGTTTTATTTTTTCCTTTAAAATATTTTCCATTAATATTGTCAATGTATATTGCGTTAAACCTTATTAACCACAAGCCCCGAGTTCGCAGGTGCCAATGACATAATGCGTAAAAACATATCAATCCTTTTCAAATAAGAATTCAGCCTATACATATGTATGATGCCGTCTCGTTTAGACATCGTAGTCCTAAACTTGTCTTCTTAAAATATCTTAATTTTTAAATTAAAATACGCACAATCTCATTTCATAAACTACACAAAAATATAGACAACAGGTGATATTACTTCAATACCGTTTTTGCTATGATAAAAGATAACGCAACCAAACACGCATGATGGTTCAATTTCAAATGTAGGTAATTTATGTAGCTAACCGATAAAAGCATTTGGTTTTCAACAACAGTTACACTTTCTTTGCTATGAAGATCTATAAGTCAACCTACACGTGTGTGTGTGTGGGTGTGTTTAATAGGTGTAACAAATTAAGCAATGTGTTTCTTTTTAGCAGATGTCATTGAGTGCATTCAGTTTGATATCAGACAACATCGTTGCATATAAAGAAAAAAGAGGGCATACTTATTTCACTGGTTTAAATTTGACATATGTAATCGAGAACTGCACTAGTTACAAGGCTTTATATATTGTTGAATGACTGTCAGTGTAAATTAGTATGGTACATCGTATGTGCTGATAAGAAATCTTTTAAAGTCAAACACTATATAGAACATCATTGCACAGATTTTCTTACCATAAAAGCCAAATGTCCGGGGAATGCAAATCTACATGTAGAAAAACTACGATAATTCGACACAAATAACAACAACATTGAAACACAAAGCACAAACTTGAGTGTGCTGTATCCTTAATGCCAAGAACGAACTATCTTTTAATGTTTCAAATCAAACATAAAAACCCATGTGATCATACAAGCCATCGGTATTTTTAGAGTTGTAGATGTCCCCCTGTAGCATTCATGCCTATAATGGCAAAATAATTGTTTCCACTTTCCCTGGGGGATAAAATGATACCTATTTAAAAAATTGAAAAGGTTGTCCATTTACATGAACATCCTGTAGAAACATTTGAGTTATTTATAAGTACATGCTACACTTAGGCCTATATTCTTTGCAATGAGGTCGACATAATATAACATGTTTAAACAAAACAAATAATGGCACGAAACACTGAAGAACTAATAACACATAATTAGTTCTAGAAAGTATGCTTACATATATGTAAAACTTTAAACAATACATAATGCGTTTGCAACGTCTCTGCACATGTACACATTGACACGCATAAACGTTTTAAATTAATTTGGTTGCAAGTAAAACTAGTTAAAACCTATTTATTGGCCAAAGTGTATACATGTATAATATAAATTGAAAAGATGTTCAAGGAAAAAATGTTGCAAAACAAAAGTGGTAAAGGACGTACGACGAGAGCTAAACATACTCTTTTTGATTATGTTATTTTAGAAAATATGTTGTGACATAAGTAAGTAAACTTTAATAAAGTAAAATACGTATCATATAAATTGAAGTGATGTTCAAAGAAAGAATGTTGCAAACAATGTAGATATGTCAAGTTTAAGGGCACTATGACAAAATGGCCCGTACAAAAACCAACACACAGAACAACACAAAACACGTAAAACACCAAGACGCAACAGACATTCAGAAAAAAATCTTTTTTTGTGTGCTTTTCAGATATTTCTTCTTTATATTTTACTTTTATTTATAATTTCCTAAATGATTTCTCCAAGAAACGTTGAGATACCGCCTTGGTACGGTCAATGACTTGCATTGGGGGTTTAAACCAGTTTTAAGCTATAGCAAACCTCCATAGCCTTACACTTACGATAAAGAGTTGCACACACATATTTTAGAAAAGGTGTAATGACGTGTATATCTTATACTTGCTCTTAAGCGTCTGTGCAAGAAGAAATGTAAGATTATTAATAATGCAAATTAATAAAACACCAAACTATGAACGCATGCGACTGAAGTGCAAGTTATTTAAAATATACACTCAAAGACTTTTCTAATTGGTCACATTTTTGCTGTTATCTCGACATCTACACAATCAATTTTGTCGAACTTTTCAGCGTTTTATACAGACGTATGTTCGTACCGAAATCCGTTAAAATTAGCCAGTTTACTTTCACGTAGTGTTGTGCAGTTATATCAGTACTGATTTCTACATTTCCTGTGTGACGTCATCATTTGAAATACACAGATGGTTAGAAATTGGTTTGATATGTTCTACAAGGTATAATGTTGCACAAAAACATTTAATATTATGTAAATTTTTGATTTATAAACAAGCACTTTTAAATATTAAAAATCAAATTAAAAGTTTAAATCTAAATAGTATCTACTTTTTTTTCTTTAAGAATAAAAATAACCAAAAATTCATTTCATTCATCAAAATATATAAATCAAGTCAATTAACCAAAAAAATGTACCAGCGATCAATTTCTTACATTTTTTATTTTTTACTTTATTGATCGGACCGGAAGGCGCTGATGCATGGTCAGTTAACAACCTTATTAGTATCAATTTAGGGGATATACATGTAACTTCAAATCTGACGTGTTCTGTCAAAATAATCCATTAAACAGAAATAGCACACAAAAAAATCTGAAAATTCTAAAGTAAAAGCAACATTTGTGAAACCAAAAAGAGCTTTCTACGCACGTCATTCCACTGTGTACGTCTCATTAAACGAGAAAATAGTTTGATATTTGTTTTTCTAACACACATTACCTCTTGAAGCCCTAAACAACAACAATTTTAATCATATACTGAATATTATATATAAATAACACATGGCAGTGAGGGTGACGGTACAGATTATCAACCCGAGGAAAATCATATCATATTGACATATATTATTTTGTAAGGGTTGATAATCTGTACCGTCACCCTCACTGTCATGTGTTATTTATTTTTTTATACCGAACACAACTGTATCATGTAGATTTTCTAAATATTTATTTAACAAGAAATAGAAAAGCCTTTGGACCATTATCATACTTCCTGGGCTATTATTACTGAAATGCCCCACTTTGCCATTTATTTAACTGTCTAATGAACACGTTCATTTGGGGCTCCAACTAATTTTCTTAACTAAATCAATATTTTACAAACACAGTGTCAAAAGTGTACTCACCATGATAGGATCCATAGTTTGCATACATGAAGTTTTTAAAATGCAAAACAAAGAGTGTGAAAACAGTGTTTTTAAAACTGAACAGAACAGAACAGAACAGAACAGATTTTATTTCACGTAAACTATAAAGTTTCTTGTGATATAACATAACGTATTTATACAAATGTTTTTAATACACTTTGTTTACATTTGTCTCCTCTTTTTAAATATTTACTTTATTGACAGTGTCCGATTTCAAGAATCCGTCCGGATACTATTCACATTAAACAAGGTCACTTCTTGAATATTTACATATCATTTTGATTAGAATCTATTATTATTCTGAACATTGGATTTAAAATTCAAATGGCAGCAGGATATGTTCAAAATTTAACTAGTGTTAACTTACATATTTATGGTTACGTTTCCCTTGAAATATCGGAGTTCATGTTTTCGAAATTACAATGATTTGTTTTTGTTTACAAAATGTCGGCTGCTGAAAGTAAGGGAAGTAACTAATGAAATTATGGCTAATAATAGTCAAGTAGTTGTCTCCCTTGGATAGCGGGTAATATAACAATGTGATCGAACGAAATAACACCCGCTTTGGTATAGGACTTTAGCATAGGGAATTTCCAGTGAGGTATAAGAAAACAAAATAGCCAGTGCAACGCTGATTTAGAATAAAATACGTCGTTTACATTACAAACGTTTTAATCATACGTGATTATTTAAGTAATTTATTTTGTCAGCCTTATACTAACTTTCATATTTAGCAAAACTTAAATAATTATGTGTGCAAAATAATAAGTTTGAAAAATTGAATCAGTGATTGTGACTTTTAAAATCGTAGGTTACGTCAAATATCGACGTCAAAACACGTTGATGAATAGCATTCATTGATCGAAGCGTATACCAACAGACTCATAATAAACTATGCTTCAATACTCGACACATTTCTTATTTATCAGTTTAATCATACAAAAAGTATTCCATTTTATATTAAGTGACCAATTAGAAAAGTTGTTCAGTGTATTCCCGTGCTTATTCGTCTCTTAATATTGGATAAAACTGCCTTCAGTAGTAGATGATAGAAACGCATGGGTCTTGGACTTAAGTATTTCTACACCGTACTCATACAGACAACTCGTTTAGTGCATTTGTGCATGTGCGTCATTTAAATTATATGTATTCCGATGGTACAAAAAAGACACTCTTATATGTATGTATTTCGATGCCAAGTATTTGTAAACTTAGCATTAAACGTTGCGGTAAATTAAAAAACACAATAATTTTCTTTATATGGTAATTTTGTCAACATACTTAAAGAGAGCAATCGGTTATTTATATGCGTAAACGTAATCCACTACGATCAGACCAATTTCCTGGTACACTATCCTTGTTTGCTCTTATATAATTTATCATGAAACAAATCAGGACGGTCTACATACGCCCTATAATTTCATTGGCGTTTTGCTGGACAGTATGTCTAGCCTTCGCATCGAATAATGACGGCACTGTTTATTTAAATACCGTTATGCCCGATATCGATATCACAATACCTCCTTAATTCAATTATTTTTCTTATTGTGAATCCAGTTTTTACATTAGCAAATTGCACTAATAGCTAAGAGTTGATCCGGTTTTCTCGTCGCCACATCTTGCAAAATCGATGCATTTCCTGAATACATACATGTTCTTAACGCTCTTTTTAAGAAGTTATTTCACAAGTTGTAATTGAAACCATTCAGGACTTGAATAAAACCCCAATTTTGTGTTAACTTACTTTGACTTGAATAGCATCTAAGCGTAACCAGTACCAAGTGTATATACTCAAGCAAACACATACTTACAACAGTAACAGTAACATATATCCATTAGAATTAATAAAGTACTGACTATAACACGAACAAAACTGTCAATCTGTTAAAATGATTATATTTATATGACTACACTATCATAAAAACCAGTAGGCAGCCTATTGATACCGTTAGCAGTTTTATAACCGTACTGTAGCAGTTACAACAAGCACACAGTTTGTAGTCATACAGTTACATGTACATGTACGTAGTAAATATGTCATATTAAAATATCTAACAAGTTTAAAATACATATTTACAAACTCATCACCTAGGATTTGCACTTGCTATTTTTTGTTAAGGTAGAATATTTGTAATGGACTTCGAGGATTACACATTTGTATTTTTTATCAAAATATAAACAATATTTTTCTCATTAAAACGTGATATTATATTATGATTTGACTTTTCAACCATAGAAAATTATTTTTAAAATGCAAGCTACCTTTATATCGCTTAAATTAAATTAAAGGGAAACAAAATCAAATAAGCAAAAACTGTGAAAAGCGGTGTGGTGGATCGTCTCTAAATGGCATATATTTAAATAAAATAGTTTTTTAAACTTCTACCTAGCTGCGAATCTGTGCATCCATTACAAATATACTACCTTACAATCAATTATTTAGGTATTCCTTTGATCGGCAGTCATACATTAGCGTTTTAAATTCTGATCGTACATAAACTGATTATAAAAAACACTTAATTCAATTAATACTTTACCCAAATAATGTTTGATCGGCTTAACGATAACAATGTCGTTCAAAGTATGGATAAACAATAACAAACATAAAGGTCTAGGATTATAACCAGATAGGAGTTAGATTCATGTCTTCATTTAGTTTAAACAATATTTATTTCAAATAATACACATGTCTTCATTTCCAACTGCCAACTTAAGGTGCAATGCGTGTGCATCTGGCAAACCGGACCAAAAAAACAAATCTCTTCAGTTAATATAAATGGAAGAGATGTTCAAAGAAAAAATGTTGTAAACAATGTGGACAAGTCAAGTTTATGGGCACCATGACAAAATGGCCCGTACAAAAACACACAGAACATCACAAACACGGAGTATACAAAGACGCAACATACATAAAGAAATAACTTTTTTTTGTGTTTTTCGGATTTTTCTGTTTTTTTATTTTTAATTTTCAATTACTTAAAGGACTTCTCCAAAAAATGTTGAATTACCGCCTTGGTACGGTCAATAAAAAACATTGGTTTAAACCAGTTTTCCGCTGCAGCAAACCTCACACTTTCTCAACATTTTCTGGAGAAGAAAAAGAAATGTCCATTCGTTCTTTTTAACAAGGCCACTAAGGAATGAAACAAAACGATAGGAAAGTGAATAAATACAAAATCAAAACTAAAGAAGGGATGCAAAAGAGAAAATCCTTAGTACAAAAAGTCTCCTGCCTGTGAAATTCATCACAGGTCCATGGCAGGGGGCACTTGTTATTAAAAATAAATGGTAAAGTTAACATTTAAACCATAACATCATTCCCTTCCCTCCTTAAAAGGTTTCGAGAAGACAACTCATTATATAGCCAAGTACTAACAGTCATGCAACTCTTGACAAAAATATATATATAAAAGAATAAAACTAATACATGACCGCTTATGCTGCTGACCAAAACCCGACTGATGGGAATTTTAAAAAAAATGTATGTAGGAAATGGAGAAAAAGAGAAAGGCAAAATCACGTGACAATAACAAATTGCTGAAGCCAGCCTCCGCACACTGGCATATTAAATGACGTCATACAACAAGATGGCCGCCCCCATACTGCCATACAACAATGATAAAGTCTGACCTAATGTTTCGTGGTTTTACGATATCTTATCGTAAGTCGACAACAAAAATATCGTCACTGACGCTGACATATGAGTGCTTACCTATAACACAGCCGTGGTGATCAATATCTAGGGGAAATAGCAGCAATCAGACGGTGGAAATTGCAAGGGAATTTGTCAGATTCATCTTAAGTTCTTATCCTAAGCAACACTAAGCATGTACATACAACAATACGTTTTTTATCGAACACTCAAATATTTGGCTATTTAATTGCTATTTAAAGTCATTAATTTTAGAGTTACAATCGAAGCACTGCTACACTGGTGTGTAAATGATATGTTGTACGATTCCAATGGGTATGATATTCTAGCATGTAACACATAATCACGTCGTACACGTTGAAACACGGTGTATAATATACTTTGCTTGATAAACAGCAGATATAATATGCAAAAGAGGTGATTAAAGCATACCAGTTTCATCATATTTATGTCGATCATTGCTTCTAGTTACATGTCAAAGCATTAGAGGTCCTTAATCCTTGTTTTCTAAGGCACAAAATTAGTCATTTATTTAAGAAAATCAATCTTAAAGTAGACAAATCCTTAATGCATGTCAATATATAAATACTTAATATAATATAATAATGAGTTTTATACAAAATAACGTCTACTTCATTTTACATTAATACGATCCGTTGTTAAAGAGTATGTAAAACATACTAGCCAAAAAATCTTAGTGCCTTGTGAGGTGAGACAAGATCAAGCAAACAGAAGCAGAAGAATGATGAGGTAAGTTTGGACAAAAGAAAGGGTAAACAGAAGGCCGATGTTGGGTCAACATAAGACTTTGCTACAAAAGCTTAAAAGAGAGAGTAACCCATGTGTTACATAAACCTTATGTACGGTTGTATATAAGGCATCATACGGTCTTTAATGATCGTTTATACGACCTTACACGGACATAACATCTGTGCCAGTTGTTTTTAAGTTTTAAAAATCATACACTGTTTTACCTGTACTCCTTAATGACCAGAGTGACACTCTGCTTAGGTCATGGTCAGTTTTGTACGGTTTACACGGGTGGCCAACCGTATAAGCCATGTATTCTGTGTGAGACAGGCTAAATGTCAGAATCAAGTAACTGTTCATGGATCATATCTCAAAAGCTATACAAGGACAACATTGATATAATTTGAACCCGTGGAAAATGAAAACATTGAAGAAGGAGATCACTCAAACATTTATTGATAAAGGCTACATGTATATACTTACAAGCAACCAAGCAAGTGTATGGACATTGAACAACTCTCGTTTCAGCTTATCGGCGGCTGAAGAACAACCGTTTTCAAAAACTATTTTCAATGAGAATACTCAGACAGAGATTTATTAAAGTTAATTTGCTCTCCGGTAAGATTTCTCACTTAAAGGGTGTTAGTCAAGTGACGTAATATTGTAGAAAATCGATAGACTGTATAAAAATGACGCGCACTAGCTCGGGTTTGGGGAAACTGAAACCAAAACCTGTCAATTTCTTGAAAATGTTTTCATTGACAAGTTTGTTTGTTGTTGTTTTTGTTTGTTTTGTGTTTGTTTTGTTTTGTTTTTTGGAGGGGGACTGTTTATCATATACAACTTCATAAATACTGTGGATAATGATATTTTATTTCATGACATTAAATAATAGGTTGTAGGTTATAAAATAACATATTAATATTTTCCTCTCTCACAACCTACCCGAAAAGATTTGCCCGTCACACAATATTTTATTGCAAAAATTGAAATGACATTTTTAATTTTGTGCAAAAAAGCTTGTGACAAAAATGCAAGAAAACGCTTCGTTTTTAGTACGATTATGATTGAGTACGAATATTAATCGCGATCGTAATATTTCATTGTTTGTACAATTAATTAAGCGAAGACAAACATTGTGTACTTTGGTATTCTCCTAAACTGTTAATTCGATATTAGCGTTACCCTGCTTGTTCACCTACATATCGTTTTGTGTTGTATGGCTTGGTTTGAAGAACTTCGCCAATATGATGGAACACCTTCTTATGCATTCATTATTATTATGCTATTCTTTATATTAAACAATATATAAAGTTCACTTGCTATCCAAGTCTGATGCAAAGTTTAGTTGTGTCCCACTATAACATCTAATGGGTCATACAAAAAAATCATTAAGTTACATCTCATGAATATAGTCTTTAAAAATCCTATTCTAAATCAGTGCATACATGTATGTGGCATTTATAGATAAGATACTGACAATTTCGATTTCATAGCCGTGTATGGACATATAAGTGTCTTTAATGATATATGTTGGCGTTTCATACTCGTTTACGTTCTTGAAGTTGGAAGTTGTTTAGATGAATACGCATGTTTAGACAATGACGGTTTCTGCTTTAAAATCAACGAGGCCTCCTTAGAGTCTTTTACTGGAGACGGGTTCATTACAATTGCTGTTCTTTTTCTCTTTGCCGTTCTTTCGAGAGGTGAAGCCAAACGTTTCTTTGTGGTAGACTAATATTGAGATGTTAGCTTGTTTGATTTAATTAAATCATATGTTACTGTTCTATCGAGTGGTGATCAATT
>Ga0224511_10000770_pt1 | contig 16923 bp, 11 predicted proteins | sample SF_May12_sed_USG_2_FD_169988 | JGI IMG/M metagenome (GOLD analysis project Ga0224511, IMG submission 169988) | Sediment microbial communities from San Francisco Bay, California, United States - SF_May12_sed_USGS_8_1 | ecosystem: Environmental > Aquatic > Marine > Sediment | place: USA...
TGTGCCTTTGAGGGCTCTGGGTCAAACCAATTGAACCTGCATGCATTTGCCAACTTGATTGCAGTGCTAATAAGGCGGAGAGGGCTTTCCTGAAAGCTCTAGACATCACCGAGCAACTAAAGGGAAAGCTGAAAACATTTGAATACTGCGATATGAAGGCTCGGGTGATGCAAAATCTGGGTGAGTTGAGACGATTCATAGCGACGGGTGGTTTGACCAACTGAGCTGCCCTACCCTATCTTATGTTCAGATGAAATACCTGTCCGATGTGATGTATGGCTGGTGTTATGTTTGGTTCAGATGACCTAACCTAGAGGTTCACTTCTCGGCCAGCCATCCTGAACTCTAAAGGTGGTGTCTCGTTTGACTCCCTAGCATGCCCAAATCCTGTAGCACCATCGAGACTGTGCTACATGGCGAAACTCGCGCTTTGGCCATGTTTTCCACGGACCCGGTGTACATTCACCAACAAGCGAGGGTAACTCCATGACATTTGATCTGACTATGATTACATAATTTACTAGAGGGTTTGTTAGGCATGTGCGTTACCTCAGTTAGTTGATAGTTCAGTGACTTATCATTTCAGGTACTTTGTCGGATGTCAGAGGGGAAACTAAAGAAGCCGTTTCTCATATAGAAAAAGCCATCCATTTAGCCAGGTATATCCTATTTTTCTTTCAGATGACTTCTGTTGTGGTGAAGCTGCCGGGTTAGATAAGCAGGTTTTTTCGCCAATTACGACTAAGTATGGGCACAATGAGTGGGTCAGTATCAATGCTCCATCTCATAGTTTTTGAACTTCCGAGGAGTGAACCTGTGATTATGGGATAGCACCCTTGCCTTATGATTGGAGACCTGTTTATTTATCATGTGGCATAAATTGTATAGGTTTCTTAGTATTAGGCCTCTTCGCGACAATCCCAATCACGCGAACATCCGGTCAGCAAACCCAATGAGTTCAGGAGGATTTTGAATTGTGTCGAAGTTTTCCCCTCTCACATCAACTCATCACTTAGGGCCGATCGAACGTTTGCGATACGCTTTTCCAACTCAATCTCTTTGCGGCCTTGACAGTGGTAACCTTGACAATGCCTAAACTAGAATACCAGTGCGCACTTTCAGTCGCAAAATTTTGTTTGTGTGATCCAAATCACTTTCGGTCGCAACCTACGGAGACGGTTTTTCAATTGCACTCTTTACTGAGCGGGTAAGCAAAAAATGCGACTGAAAATAGGTTCGGTTGTACAAAAAATGATCACACCAATGCAGAGTTATTGTATGTCTGCAGGAAACACAACTTGACCGAGATTCTCATTATCTCTCTAACTACATTGGCGCAACTACAGATAAAAGCTCAACAGTTCACAGAAGCTAAACACATCATCACTGAGGCTCTGTCACTAGACAAAAAACTTGGACAACACGGAGTTGACCTGCACAAGCTACTTGCTCAAGTAAGCATTCGCAGTAGCAAAGTTGGTATTAGCTACGTACAGTGAAACTCAGATAACTCAACCTAAGATAACTCGAAAACTTGCTTAAATCAAACCAAGTTTCATGGTCCCTGCCTGGTTAATGATAGTTTGCTGGGTATATCTCGAACTTTTAGTCATAACTCGAACTGATAAACTGTGGTTAGTGCCACCAACTCTAACTTTTCATAAGTCAAACAGTTTTTGGCAGTCCCCTTGCAGTTCGAGTTATCCAAGTTTCACTGTATATAACTACGTGTTTAGACCAGAAAACATGTCCTTGCCAGTTACTATGCTGCCAAATGATTCTATGGTTATTTAGATTTCTGTAGTCAATCTGTATCCCCAATGATGGGCTTCTCCGCTAAATGAATGTAACTCTTGTGTGTTCGATTATTCGGATTTGAGCGGGCTAAGTGTAAACCAAATAATGCTTTATCATTGAATAAAAATTGATAGTCTGATGAGTTGGGTGTGTCCGAGCATTTGTCGTAGCGGGTCCACCTATTTTTCCGCTGATGCTATTTGTGCATATTTGCTTTATACGCAATGTGTTAAGACGAGCAAAAAATTGCGACCCAATTGTTTGGTCAACATAATATACCAATAAGGCTCCAAATTCGTGGCAGGACAATGTTCACACATCAAAAGACCCATACGATATATGAGGAAATTTATGCTTGCTGATGAGTGAAGATTGCTAGTCTAGTGCAAACAAATGCTGTAGAGTCAACATAATTTTCTTGCTTTCACTGCCTGTAACATCCCTCATACGACACGGAATGGTCATGTAAGTCGCAGTATCCCAATAAGATTTACTGGAGATTCATTTTCAAAAATCTTCTAATCTTGATTCAATTTCTAGATCTTCAGACAGCACTAATTATTATTAATCCTGTGAGTTACTCATCGCCATTATCCCTTTTTGTCTGACCAGGTAGATGCTGAGCTCGGAGAGGTTGGCAAGGGGCTGGAGAATATCAGAACTGCTATGAAGACGATGTCTGAGGAAGACAAACTCGAGCTCAAACCGACCGCTGTTAACTGTGAGTATCATAGGCTGTCTAATGGCCCCTTGTTAGTTGTGTGATGGTGAGTAATGCGAAACTGCAGATTGAAGGGCTACTAGATCTGAGATTTAGATTGAGTTTTCATGGCAAACTAATACATAATCGTTCTATTCACATCATGATGAATCAATGAAAAGCGTATCCGGCACAAAGTTTTTTTCTCCAGCAACCAGTCAAATAACCTTTTCTTGTTGTTGTTCTAAAACAGGCATCTGCCATGTACATGAAGGACCTCCTAAGCCTGGGCTTAATTCTGAAGCTATGTAGGGGTGGTAGGATTTATCCCAACAACTTCCTCAGCGCTTCTTAGCCTTGAATTGAGCAAAGTCTTTTCATATCCGCGTGTGCTTAGTAGCTCTAAGTGTCCTCGTGTTACGGCAGTGCATAAGCTGGTGAAGCTGAAACAGGAGATTCCTACCTCCAGCATCGAAGCAGCGATTAAGCTCTATGAGAAGATGGGTGACTGCTGCTGTAACTTATCCGCCTATCATCAGGGTCTTCATAACTATCATAAGAGTGTAAGTGAGTCCCTTTCTGTCCAGATATCCTCTTAACCCAATGCATACTTTTACATGTGTACATGTATTGCCAAATTGACTTTAAGTTCCAGTGTGTGGTCATTGTCCTGTTGCTCAATTTATGTTTCACTCATAAAACTATAATAGGTCTAGATGGTTTTACACCTTTATTTAATACAGCATGAGCTGCTAGTGAAGTTTGGTGTGGACAAAGAAAAACTGACTCCTATTCTGAGCTCACTAGGCCAGACTTATTTTGACATCAAGGATTATCAGAACTCTGTCAAATACTTCTTGGAGGAAGTGAAAATTCAAAAGCAACTCCAGAACTATGAACAGGTTGGTAATCGGGTTGCACCCATTTACCGATGAACACTTATGTGTTGCCCAATAGCACAAGGCTAAACATGTCCCCCTCTCTTCGTTTTAAAGCCGCACTTATGCGAAGCTTTTCGCTTTGTTAGGGGTCAAATCACATCGAGTTCGAGTCAGGATTAAAGTCAGCTCCCAGCCAACTATGGAGCTGTCTGCTCTTTAAATAACCTTTGCAGTGAGCTCCCTATAACAGCTGTCTTTTATTGACGACTGATTTCGATGTGGCTGTTTTCGAGGTTAGCTTAGTAACCACAAGTCATATATTCATACCGATGATTTGATCTGTCATTTTCATGTTGGAAGGTCGAAGCCTACTGTCAGACTACGCGTTTTTAGATTGAGTTCCATGCTTACGATGGGGCCTCCGCATTTAAAAGAACTTCCAGACTAGCTGATTTTCCAGCCAATTAGAAAGGTGGGGGTAGCAATAAGTCGGCCGGAAAACCTTCTAGCAGTATCTTAGGGCTGTGAGTTTATTTCACTGAGGCTCTGTGTTTTAGGCTGTGAGTTCCATGCTCACTGTTGGGCTCTGTTTTGAGAGTATGGGTGATGGAAGCCCAGAGGTGATTCGTAATTGTTATAAGAAGACGGAGTCCCTCACTCCCCATGTGGACCCGAAATACCAGGTTAGTTAGTTATAGTACTGAGTCATGCTGTCATTATCCGTGCTCTTGCGGTTATAAAGGCACCATACACCGATCAAATGGCTACACTTTGACTAACCAATCTAGAGTATATCAGCCTGCTATGTTGAGTTGAGTTGTCTGTAGAGCTTATCAATATATCCATATATGGAAGAGAAGGCACTCTTCCCTATCATGTTTTATCCTATCTTTCAGTTAATGGTACAGCGGAATTACGCCGAGGCTATGAAACTGTATGGGTATGAGGCTCAGTATACTCAGTGTCTGAGAAACATCCGTGAGATCACTGACAAGTACGGTATTAGTGAGCAAAGCCAGGAAGAGACACAGGTAGAATCCACTGTCAGCTGACACCATCGGATAGGCCCTGTGCTCTTGCATTGGAATTGTGCTCATCTGAGAACACACATTCATACCAGACATTGATATATAAATTGACAGTCTAGACTGACATTGTGATTTTTGCCGTCAAACTCATACGGTTCGGTTAAATGTGCCCATTTTGTGAAAGAGTAGATGACTCCAATATCTGCTCAATTTTATCGACCAGATTGTTAAAATATTTGACTATCCTGAGATGAGTTGCTTACTATTTCGTTTCACTACCCAGACAGGGCAATAGCTTTTCCCCCTCTTCTTCTTTTTCTACGTCCACATCAACCATGCTTGGAAAGAAACTTATCAAATAAAAACAACACGCGACAGCTCGGTATGCGTTTTTAGTTATAGCGTCTTTTTTCCAGACTACAGATGCGGAAGGTGAACTCAGTGATGGTGGATTTGAGATGCCCACGAAGTCCGATGATGAAATGGAGGAAAGCGTTGTTAAATGTCTCAGAAATAACAAAATCTTCAAGCTGCATGTGAGTCAAGCGAAAATGTTACAATATTCAGTGATTTCTGTGGAAAGATCCTGTAGCTGAGTGGTCAAAGTACTCGCCACTGGCTCTGAAGGTCCCAAGGCCAAGTTAAAGACAGCCTGTGCGCTGGATTTTTCAAGAAATTCTCTTTGTTCACCTAGCGGGAATGTGCACCCGACTCTCCCCAGAGCTGGAGAACCTGAAACCGACAGGAAGAGAAGTGGCACCCACCTCAGTTACAACATTGTCGGTACAAGTTGGCTCTCTGAGGGCCATATCCCCACACAGCCGCAAGCTAAGGGACAAACTTCACCTTTAAACACCAATTTTGAGCCTCGGGTTGAATTATGGTTTTTTTAGAGAAATGAGCTTGGCGAGACTAAGCTTCATACAGCCGTGATTAAAGGACACCTGGATAAAGTCATCGAACTACTTAATAGCGTAAGTATAAAGTTGAGTAGATGTGTTTAGGCATACACAGTGTTTCTGGAACTCCTGTCTTGATCATTTAGCTGTACTTATAGAATTTCAAAACTTTAGCCAAATATGTCCTTCACCTGATGCGTAACTTGATGTGACAATTCCATTAAAAAATTTGCATGCAGGCCCGACTCCCACAACCTCACTGACCTTATCGTTTAGTCTTGTAGAGTAATGCTTCACATTGAGTGCAAGAATGCTCTTCCACCCTCCAGACCTGGTCGCTTCACTAGAAGCTGCATCATGGAGTATCATGAGTGTACCACTGCGATGTTGTTGTCGTGTTGGTCTATGGTTTGTGTTATTTTTTTAGGGTCACCCTGTTGATGTAAGGGATAACAATGGATGGCTCCCAATACACGAAGCAGCGAATCACAACCATTTAGAAATCGCCAAGGAGCTCATAGACAGAGGTGCCAATGTGAATGATCGCGGAGGTAAATTCAAATAACTTTTTTTTCAAGTAAGTTTTTTCTTGCATATTGACAGAAATGAAAATCACAAGAACAAGAAGGCCTGGTATAGTTGACATACCATGAGGTATAAAGAAACCTCTCCTTCATAGGGTAAACAATTCCAAGTCACTCTGCAAAAATGCTGCGAGAAATTTCCGGAGTGATCTACTGTTTTTGCCGCGCAGGAGCTCATCACAGTGTCCCCATGTTAAAATTAGCTGCATAGAAGCTATATTTAAATTGTTAATGCACTGCAAAACATGATCACACGTTGTACCCTTGATCTCTTTTCTTGGAAGATCTTGCTCAAAACCTGCTGCTGTTTTAGGAATTTTTTAAAAGGGTTATGACACGGTTGATGGTCGACGCATTTTCAGAGTTGTGTTCCCCATTCTTAAAGGGAGGCAATAGCGAGTGGTCTTTTTTCATAAAACTGAGTATCGGTCACTCGAATAACTACGGCCCAAATTGCCCAAAAAGAAATAAAATGGGATCTAATTACTAAAACTTAGTAACCTAGTGATCTTCACCCCCTTAAAAACTGCGCTCTGAAACCCTATTTCTATATTTTTGTTGCACGGTTTCTCTATTCAGACTTGTGTAACTACAAGTCTAGTATACACATGCAAACGCATTTGTCAAACATCGGTGCCTAAGCCGAGAAATTAACGCAAACACCAACAGCTCTGTGTTAATTTCCTATCTTGAGGCCAATTCTGGTGCGTCGACGGTTTGAAAAGTACGTCGTCGAGGGCTCTGAGTATGCGCATTGGATAGTGCTATATCTAAGCTTCCAGTTGAACTGGGTATTGGGCCCATCTGTTCATGGTAGGCTTCGAAATCTACAAACAAGTCAAGTCACTTTTGCCCATGTCATAACCCTTTTAAAGGTGCACTCAATGGACAATGTAGTCATGATATAAGCCATCTTTTGTGAATTTCTGATGAGAAATGCAAAATATGAAAAATTGTTTGGAGTCAGCACGGCCGGCCGCTTAGCAAGGCCCCGGGTATAACCGTTATCAAGGGCTATTGCGTACGAACCCATCGCCTTAGGCCCATTAGGCATCATGAATGCCTACCAGCAAGGTTACAAAAAAATCGCTAGTTTGCTAAGTCAACAGGTTTTCGACCGGAGAGTACAAAGGGTTTGACTCGTACCCGCCCTGGTTTTTTACGATTGTCTATGGTGAATTCGACGCAAACCCTTACACACTTTAATGCCTGCTCGCAAATGGTACAAAAACCATCGCTAGTTTGCTAAGTCAACAACTTTTTTACCGGAGAGTACAAAGAGTTTGACTCGCACCCACCGTGTTTTTACCAACTGTCTAAGGTGACTCCACCGCAACCTCTTAAGGTACTCCATCGGACGTCTAGTCCGTCTCGGACCGGACGCTCGAGGTGGACGCCTGACCCCCCCCAGAAATGGAGTAAAAAAGGCCTCGTTTGGTCGACCTCGGACGCTCTCTCGGGCGTCCGATCGTTTGTTTCTCAGAGACAAAATGAGTACGACGTCCGACTCATCAACCAATCAAATGGTCTTCCACGGAGTACCTAGCAATGTTTACTCGTTTCCGGTCTCATACTAGGATCATAGGAAAGGGATATTTGTTTGATTTCGCAACAATATTCAGTCGACTTAGGTTACAAAGTTGCACTGGACAGAAGGGCAACCTGTAGTGCAAGAATTGAAGAGCGAATTGGCTTTTTTTAAAAGTTATGAGCAAAGAATGGTTGTCCTTTCTGGAAACACAGGTCCGGCACCATTGATTGGCTCCAAAGTAATCTTAGATCGCGCGTCTGACGGAACAGTTTGAAGTGAAAAGCGGCCTCAGTTCTAAGGTCAGATGCCAAATCAGACGCAAACTGCATCCGGTACAAGGCCGACCGGAGGTCCGATGGAAAGAAAAGACGCCTTTATACACTTCAACATTATGCTCTGAATATGACAAAAAGTGACAGACAAACTGACTCTTTGGGAATCGTACTTGAAACCAGTGGCTAGTTAGAGGCTGGAGTAAGGATACTGTAGCTGCAGTGTTCCATTACAGGTGAAGGTTGCCAAGGCTGCACTCCCCTCCATGATGCCTGCAGCGGAGGGTATGTAGAGATGGTGCAGCTTCTCCTGGACCACTCGGCTAATGTGATCGCCAAGGATGCTGAGGTCAGCCCAGACTGCTAGTTATATTTTCTCATGCGAACTTTTCTCCCAGAGACAGTACTGCAAAGTTACTCTTCGCACTTCTATCTATAGAGGCAATGGTTCTGACGTCTGTGATTTCCTGACACCAATCCTGTTCCTCCATTCAAGCCCTGAGTCGAATGTGTGCAACACTCTTGGTGTGGGTGTGTGCAGGTGTTTATTTGGGATAGTAGGATAGCTCTTGCCTCACGATAGAAAGATCTTGGGGTCAAGTCCCAGTTATACCGAGTCCCCACTATGGGAATGTGTTCCTCCAGTACTTGTTAACTGCTACCACTTCAACACGCCTCGGGCTTAGGAGGTCGGTTAAATAGGATGGCAAAGTACATGGAGCCGAGCAGAAAATAAGTGTGCATTGTAGAATAAGTCACCGCTGGATTTTCTGATTGAGTATCGAAGGCGCTGGGAGGGTCAACTCGACGCGGAGGAAGTCACATCGCTAGACGAAATAGAATCACTCCTACGATCACTTATGATGAGGAAAGGAATTACGCCGAAAACACGTCCATATAAGGAAACTATCAAGACAATGGGTATGCTTCCATTTTGCATGTATTCGACCTATTTTCAAATGTTAACAATGCGACAGAAAATTCACTAAAAGTCTTGTGTATTTTCATTTTTTTTCTTTACTAGGCATTTGCAAAAGCAAAAAACTTTGTTCGAAAAGCCTTGAAGTACACTTTGACAAATGGAAGAGATTTTTATACAGCCCCCTTGCAGTCTGGTTTTAGTTGTCTTTGTGATTTAATGTTAAATCTCCCAATATTGTATACATGTGACAATCCACAAGCCTGCAGCCGGTTTCAAATCTGATCTTACTCTGATCACTACTACACTCTGAAAGAGTTCCATTGGTTATTTGCGGTGAAGCTGGCCTTTGCCAGGGTGTTGATTGAAGGCCTCGTGGAGTGTACCGGCATAAAGAGATTTCCCTCTTCCTGTTCTAGATGAGATGGATTCGATTAATCATTTAGTTTCAAAGAAGTCATCTGACAAAGAAAATACCAGGTGAGAACTGCAGTACTGCGTAAAAATGATCAAAGCTCCGCTTTTACATCTCACTCTGTACCGATTCCAGCGCTGATAGAAAATAACACTGGGAGCACACTGAGCCTGGACCCCCATATTTCCTTCTCACTCTATTGATGCATCGTCGCTAGTACTCGCAAGTCTTTGCTATAATCTTCCATCATCACACTTCACCCCCTCGGCGTAGAAAAAGGATCTGAAACTAAGTGAGGGTTGAACGTTTATTTTTAAATTCTAATTTCACACTTTTTGAACTTCCTATGCTCGTTAAAACAGTAAGAGCTAGGATTAATGTGAAGAACATGTCATGACCGGGGTTTGAACCCAGGTTCTCACGGTTGCGAACACTATCTCCTATCCCCTACCCCTATCCCCAGTACAGCTTGGAATGAAATGAAAGCTGATATGGGTACAACCAGGATCCAATCTGGAAGAGCAAATGCGCGATGCTGCTATCAATGGCTGGTACATAGAGTTCTGGTCAATCTTGTTGCAGCCCGAAACCAGCTAGCACTGTGACAGTGATTGAGCATTCCCCTATAAAATCAGCTGCCGATATGTACCGATCCGCTGTGGCCATAGTAAGAAAGTCAGCCAAGCGCGCAGCTGTCCCGATGACATCAAACACCCTGTGTCCTGCCAAGGAGTCTGCCTTACTTACTGATGAGACAACTCCTGCCTCTAAAGACTGGCTTATAGACGACACAAAACGCTCACCCAAGAGGAGAAAACTTATTGATCAGTACAAACGGTGTGTAGTCTGTACGCTTAATGCTGTTGTTGCTGTTGTTTTTGTTTCTGTCGTTGGTGCAGTTAAAGTTTAATGTTGCTGTCATTGTCGTTCGTTGATCTTGGCAAGATGGTGTAATTTCTTGAGCAGCAACAATGCACGCCAAGAGTTGAAATTGTGAGAGTCAACTTTGCCCAACTTTGTCAGAGTACTAATTCGGTGCGTTTTGCTGCGCAAATACAATTTTTATATTTCAATTCGTGGCATAATACCATTTCTCTACTCCACCCTATTCATTATTTCAAGCGGGTTAATGGTTTGCCACTTTCTAGAGCAACTACGCCTGAGAGTTTATCTGAAGAAGTGCATAGCTCTCCTAGCAGAATATCGCTGTCTGGAAATTCTCAACCAGTATTTGAAGCTGATCGCTCGGAACCATCCACGCCAACAGCACTTATCTCTACACCAACACCTCTGCCTACTACTGTGGTGGAAGCAACTCCAGAAAAAGCGGTAATGAAGTGCATACATATAATATAACTCCGTCAAAGGCGGCCGGGTTAGCTCAGTCGGTAACAAAGGAGATTCCTGGTCTAACCAGCCGATAAAGGTCAAGATCATTCCACGGTTAAATACCCCCCCCCTCCTGCTTGTGAAGAGAAACCAAATTTTCGGCCGCTCTTGAGGGGTGATGTGTGCCACAAACCAGTTAGGTTAGGACTAGCTGCACAGTGTTATAGCTCCGTGCTTCACACTGAGTCAGCAGTTACCCTGGTAGAGTGGAATTGGCCATGGGGATCGCTTCCACGACACCAACCCCTACGGAATCTTTGCGCCATCATCTCCTAACATGCCATTAAAAGACATTGTAACCCGCATCACTGCTATACTGTTAAAATGAGAGGGAGTATAGATTTTATTCCCTTGCAATTTGTTTTCATTTTTTTATAAATAACTAGATAGTAGAGAGGTTAAGATGCAAACAGTTGCCGGTAACTGTTACATTTCCACGTGATAAACGCCACGGAAATATGAGTGTCACATGGCCAAAAGGATTTCCCAGACTACTCCTTAGTGTTTGCAAAACCGGTAAGATTCTCTAAACGGTTTCAGCTCCCATTACTGTCATCTTGTTCTACTCGCCGTAGAACTAGGTGAAATCTACCCGGACATTTCACCTGAAGCCTTACGCTTTGCATCTGGCTCTATTCGTTACGTTAGCGGTGTCCGCTGTGCCCCAAAACCCATTATAAAAATAAGTCTGTGAATCGAGTTTCCTAATGAGTGCTTTGAGTAATAGCGCTGTAGTAGAGTCTTCTTCAAAAGGGCTCTATCACAAAATTCCCTGGGCTCTACGCTGTAGTAACTATGGTAACTATGCGGAAACGAGACAGCGGCGTCATTTTGCTCATTGTAGCTGCTAGATTCTCATCATTTCTCAAAGGTTTTCGTTAACCGTTCCCCTGGAACTTGGCATCTTAAGCTCTCTACGCATAATGCTAACTTTGGGCTAACGGTTAGAGCAAACCGTCTCGGCATCTCGTTCGCATCTTAAACTCTCTATTAGAATGCACAGCCAAACGAACTCACCTCAATAGATAAAAGTCATAAGTTCATGCAGACATATTTTTGTTAGTATGGCTATTGTATGGTGTCTGATGACTTGGACTGTCTTTCTTTTTGTACTTTGAACCAGATTGTGGTTCTTCGTTTTACCATTACTAAACTCAAATGTAAAAAAAGTACCTATCCCTCAATGTGATTACCTGTCCAAATCGGTCAATCAGCCGGACAAACAGAGAGACTTTGGGCCAAAGCTGACACGTAGATTAAATGGAGGTAGGTTAAAGACTGTAGTATAACATAAGCCAGAGGCATGATGAATTCAGTGCACTGTTTTGTAGGTTTCACAGGCTAGCTCAAAGCTAAGTCCACTTTATGATGATGGGACAACTGCTGTTAACAGCCCCCATTGTGAGCGGTTCGTGCGGTCTGAAAGAGAATGTGTCCACACAGCCGAGACGCCATCCCTACCGACCGGAGACATAAAACTTTTGTTCAATGAACTCCCGATCAAATCAGAAACAAGTCCAAAACCAGACAACATCCCTGATGGTGTTACAAAGAGATTAGATACGGAAAACCCACTCAAGAAATCTAATCAGTCCGAACAAAGCCACACGGCAATGTCTACTCAATTATCGCGATCAGCTTCAGCAGATCATCCACCGGTTTCAACGAAACGACCATGCACACCTTCGCAGGGCGGGCAGCTGACCAGCTCAACTCCTATTCGTCCGGGCCCTCACTCCGTTGACAGCGGCTTCCCATCTGTAACCACGAGTCTGCGTAGCAGCATGCACGATGCCTCAATCATGGACAGATCAACGGTCTCAACCTTGTCTTCCATGCGTGCCTACAGAATATTAGCCCAGTGCGATGCGCGTATTCTGCTCATTCCATGGTGAGTGTAGGGCGCTCCATTTGCCTGACCCATTGTTGCTTAAGTTGAGGCTCCCGTTTGCTGAAGTATCACAATTAAACTTTAATCCGTGAAGCAAAGTGTGCCAGCCTCTATTTGGCCTGTTTTTTTGCATCCAATTTTCACATTCAGTTTTTTGGGCAGTTATAAATCAGGTTTGATTTTATTATGTAGCTACGAGACCAGTTCTGTCGGATGGTTGCTCCAAGAAGCCCTTAGAAGATGTGCCAATCGAGGGATTGAGAGAAGTGGACCACAGCTGCTAACCACAGTGGATGGTGCAGAATTAGACAGCGATGATCTAGTCTGGGATGTGTTACGAGATGGCGAAAAGGTGAGTGAAATTAAGGGGTCAATAATAATAATGGCATAGGGATAGTGGGATAGCTTGGTGGTAAAAGCATTGGGCTAGCGACGGTCGAAGCCTTGGTTTGAATTCTGGTCATGGTCAGCAATCGTGGTATTAATGCCCCATGTTTCTCCTATTACCGACTGTTTCAACAAGCCTCAGGTCCGTTAAATAGGATGGCCTGAGGAAAACCGTGCGGTTCAGTAGAGACACACAGCTATCCAGGATACCTAGGTCACTAGGTCTTAAGTATTTTCGGCTTATCTTTAATAAATGAGTTGAGGTGCCAACCAACGGATCATCGATTTCCTGAACTTCCAACCTTTCGGGGACAAACATTAGATAAATCCATATCGCCAACCCGCTGTCACATCCCAACGCAAACCTTGTTTCACACAATTCATACATGTATATTACAGCTATGAATCTCATTTATTTGTAGGTGATGATGCAGAGAGGATGAGATATAACATTATACGAACATTTTATTATAGTTTTCTTTATCTTCAACATAAATATATACCTTATATTAATAAATTCAAACGTAGAAGGAAATAATGATTCCTGTTTGAAGCTTTGATAAAGCAATGTTTTCTGTGTATTGGCAAGCCTCTGTATGACAGAGTATCTGCTCACATGATGCCTCTCAGTTCCTGATAATTATTTACTCAGTGCTACTAAATACAAAACAATTGAATACATATAAGACTCATGACACTATGCACCAGTGACAAAACCCTTAAATAGAAACATGATATGCGAATAAAACTGTAGCAAATGGAGCTTTTCAGAAACTCCGTAATACACTAGTCAAAACCATTGGCTATTCATATCGGAATGATGTTCATAAATGTCTAAAGATTTCTATGATGTGCTGTTACTGAATGATGCTTCCTTCTCTGACCGATAATCTTTGGCAAGATACAATAAGGAGAGAAGCAAATCACCTACAACATAACAGTTATGGTTCAGTGAATTAAGCTAACCTATGTATACACACAATTGCAAGCAAAGTACGTCACCATTTTTTATATATAAACACGACAAAGCATGTATTTTATTGCTAAAACTTACCAATTTCTCTAGCTATATTGACCGAAGGCAGCATTTATATCGGTCTGTGGGCTCGTTGCCGCCGTAATGCCCATGCTGGCAGCCAGCTCGGTCGGACCTATAACAAACCAGCAGATTGAGAATAGTGGGCCAGAATCTGACGTGAGAAGTATTCGAGATCAATTTCAGGTGGGTTGGGTGAAGCCGAAGGCTCTAGAACAGAGCCCTTTTTAAAGTCTCCTAGCTATTTTGCAAGCATTTATGGATCGAACACCTAATGTATCGGAGTGGGTTGACCACTATGCATCTTTTGTTGAACCCTTGGAAGGGCTCCACTACAACTCTACTGAAAAGGTGGTTTGTGTAAATTTACACTTGACCCAAATTTTCACTTCAACCAAAAGGCTGCCTGAAAGATTGACCTCGTATAAAAAAGGGCAGAACTGTGAGCGAAAGAGAAAGCGAGCGGGAACAGGAGAAATTCAGCAACTCACTCTGCAGAGGCATCATATTATTATTCTCAGCCATTATCATTGTTGGCTGGTTTGCCATCGTCATAGCCGTACTCATAGGGTATCCGAGCCCTTGTAAGCTTGCGTACGCGGATAGTGTGGAAAGGTCCATGCCATTGGCCAGTTGAGGCATCGTCTGCGCCGTAATTGGCTGACCTAGATAATTCATGGCTGCTCCCATAGGTAGAGATAAGCCGGGCATCATGCCAGGCATGGAGGTTGGAACAACACCTCCGGAACCTAGGCACAGATAGTTAGTATAACAGATAACATGCAAAACACAAAACCAACAATTGCCTTACCCCATTCTCTATTTAAATCGCTGGCATATCTCTTCCAAACAGTGAATATCTCTGTAAATAGTGGTGTAAATGCGCATTGCAGTATCGACATAATAGGGACCAACACAGAATAAAACACTAATTCATCACATACGTGTGAATGTGTATATATACTAGCTGCTGCCAGCTAACAATATTGAGCGTGTTGGGCCTTGAAAAAATATTGGACAATTCTGATAGCACTGCCTAACCACCAAACCAGCTGGTGCTCCTGCGGAAAAGTCTTCACCAGCAGGGATTACTCTTCATATCTCTCTGTTTACAATAGGTTTCAGGCATCCTTGACACCGCAATGCCAACGCGCTACTGCCTTACACACCACATATATAAAAAACCAGGCTTAGGTTTTACACACCATGGCGATCCTGCAGTTTTGTCAATATTAAATGGAGGACAAACAGATTGTTGAACAGGTCTATACCTCCAAATGTCAGACTTCTGAATGGCGACAAATACTACCGAGTTTGTAGCTCATATTAACAAATAATAAACCAATACTAATTCATAATTGGAAAATAATTACCATAGTGGCATAAGGTAGGGTAATTGCAATCATCTTCTTACCATCATAGGGCATACCCAATGCCATGAGCACGTACTCTGCGGCATAACTCTGGGCCTCATCTTCAGTGCGGCACAGCTTGTTAGGAACATACATGCCAGCTCCCGGTGTGGAGTTGGCTAACGCTGGTATGACCACCTGTAAGCACCAAACAACCAGTCACTGTGAGAATCATTCTTCACACAACCAGCGCTGATAGTGAGCCATTGTGTATAGTGAGAGATAGGAGATTATCTGGCGAGCCGTGTACCTCAATCAGCACAACTGCTAACTGCCAACTGCCAACTACCAACTCGCATTCTCGCCTAGATATACAGAGAAATTATCTTCAGGCGTTGATTCGAAACCGGAACAAACAACAAGCTGTCCTTGCGTGCGAAGCGAACTAGCCAATCAGAAGCGAATCGCAGGTAAAGGGGAGTGGCAGGAGAAGAGCGAGCAAGCTGTATACCTACTTTAAACAGATATAACGGCAACTGCTGGTCACCGGTACTGTTTAGCTGGTAGATTGGAATGCCCCACCCATTTTTTTGGCAGAGCAGTTCCAGAACCTGGGTGAAGTGGGGGGACAGAGTTAATACGCCATTCTCGTTACAGCACCGTCGCGGAGTTTGAGTGATGCATTTCGCAAGCAGCTAACCAAAGTTAGATTATTAGTAAATCCACCGACTCGCAGTCAAGGGAGACATATGCAATGAATAAGCATGATGGCATTCGTATCCGAAATCAGCATTAGCGGGGTGGTTATGAGCACCCGCCCAGGAGGGACACAGTTGACTGGTTGGGGTCGATCGGGCGTAGCGGAGTAAGAAGGAAATTACCTTGACCGGCTGTTTTTGGGGAGACGTACTCGGCAGAATGGAAGAGGGTCGCTTTGGGGTCAGCTTCATATCGGCCAGGATATCATACCTCTGCGCATGCCGTGGTATAAATGATTCCAGCTGAGGTGAGTTAGAGAGAAAGTCAATCTATGGCTAGCAACATAGTCTGTCAGAGATCTATGGCCAGCGGCGAGTCACCAGTCGGTTGGCGCGCCAGCGACAGCGGCTGCACCGGATATTCGACCGTGATTGATTTCGGTCGCATCACAAATCTGATCAATAATTTGAAGCCGAAATTGATACTAATAAGCTGTGCTCTTGAATATCTTATCTTTTTTAACAACGCATGTAAACAAACGAGCACTTGACAAAGCAATAAGATGATTCTGTGAATTGAGCAGGTCAATCCATGAACGACTGACAATGTTTGTGGAAAGCTTTCCTGTTTGATTTGTACTCTAGGTGATGTGCTTCAGCATTAAGTGAGTAGAATACACCGACTGATGGCTCGCGATCGTGTTTGGCTTGGGTGCCAGTTTACATTAAATGTCATTCGACAGAGAGAATCATACTGGGGAAGAGAAAGGCTATCATTCTGTAGTGATTAGGGCAACTACGAGCAGGACTGGCAGAGATCTAGCGGGTGCATGGCCACGCCGCAAATTCCTTACCTCAGCCGGCGACGAGCTCTTCCGCCGCTGTCCGGCGTAGAGTCGCGCACTCGCCGCCCTGCTGCCTGCAGCTCCGCGTCCTCTTCCTCTCAGAGTTGGCCTGCTAACGGAGGGTCTGCCCATTAGTGGCGCAGCCGCGATACCCGACATGCCAGGGTACACTCCCATCGCCAGCGGGTCGCTGCAGAACGAGGGGACTTCATGAAAGAGAACGTGTTAGTGAGCGGGGATGGTTAGTAATGACCAGTGAAAAAATGGAATCACGGAGCAGAGACGCGGCTGCAGTGAGT
>Ga0224511_10000771_pt1 | contig 16921 bp, 13 predicted proteins | sample SF_May12_sed_USG_2_FD_169988 | JGI IMG/M metagenome (GOLD analysis project Ga0224511, IMG submission 169988) | Sediment microbial communities from San Francisco Bay, California, United States - SF_May12_sed_USGS_8_1 | ecosystem: Environmental > Aquatic > Marine > Sediment | place: USA...
TAAGATTTCATAGGCATAGAGGTGTCTAGGGAAGGTGTCTAGGGAAGGTGTCTAGGGAAGGGGTCTCTATGATTTAAGTTTATATTCGCTTCCCCAGGCAGAAGATACTGGACTGGATTGCATGATGACGGTGTAGTGTTTGGATGGGACGGACCAATAAAACTTCCATCGGTTACTCAGATTTGGTAAGAACCCTAAATATTTACCTATCGAGCAGAGTTTGGCACTGTCTCCTGTACAAGCTGCAAACACAAATATCTTTGTAACTGGTGAGAGATTCCGGCTTTATGTCTAGCGTTTCCATTTTTATCAATACGTGCGAGGCTCAATTCTGCGATGATCTCAAGATTTCTTATAATTTCAGTCCTGAGAGAACCTTTGCGGGAGATGTCTTCTGGGGATGTGATGTTTCAGATGAGTGGGGAAAGGATCGTTATAATACCTGCATATCCGCGACTGTTGAACTCATTTCGGTAATCTACTTATTCATGTCTACTGAATTCCTTTACTTATATAGGCCCTGCTTATTGTATATTCTCACCACTAAGCAATGTGCCAGTATGAACTTCCCACACGACTAGATATGCAACCTATACAGTGGTCCCTCGATATGCAGCGCTACTCGGAATACTTTCTCACCACTAAGCAGCGCTGTCTACTATACATCCTCACCAATATGTAGTGCTGCTTCATGTGTAGACCAACATGTTTTCTCCATCACAGAATGTCTCGCAGTCATCTCGTCTCCATGTCAGCTCGTGTGAGGAAAAGAATGAGTTCGTTTGCGCTTCACCACTAACGGTCGCGAACATAACCAGCACCATACCCAATAGTAAGCTATGAGTAAGGCTCTAAGTCTCCCCAGCAATCTCAGTACACATATATGACAGGCGAATGACAGCAACATATACTTCATGATTCGATTAGTCCACTGCTACGAACTTACAATCTCATTGAAATTCTGTAATAGAACTGAACTAAGTCGATCTTGTTTGGTGCCAAGTGCATGTACACCTTTGTGTGTGGGGTGTCTGACACAGTCGGGAGTAGTCGGAAAGTTCAATTGAATCTGTTTCAATTGGTTCATCAGTTTCCTTCCCTAAATCAGACAGCCTCTCATCAATAAACTAACTGTCACTGTTTAATTGAGAATCTTTTCAAATCCCTGTAGGTGTGTTGAGATGTGGGGAAGAGCCTGGTTGGGCTTATAATTCACTAACTCAACGCTGTGTGAAGTATTTTAACTCTCAAGAGGCAGCGTATAGTTACTCTGGGGCTGAGAGTCACTGTAATAGTATGGGAGGTCAGCTTTACAGTGCGGACACCAAAGAGGCTAAATTCCTTCTCTATAGACTCATGAAGAGGCGTGAGTATAGATATATAATTATTTATGTCGTAATTACCGACCCAGTTATTTAAATTGCCCTGATAGCTAGGTCATATCCTCAGCTAGATTTATATAGTTCAGACTTGAAATTTTCATAGCCTAATAACCGCGCTAACAACCGGCGATTGTTTCGAGACATCTCGAATATCCAAGAGGGTTTCTCGAATTATCGAGTTGTCTCGATCCTCATATACCATGGCTTCATAAAGAGAAGAATTCCTCAATGAACATCCCTCGTGTAAACCTAGTAATTGCTATAATGTGACTGTCATGGCAGACCAATGTAATGTCTCACACGACTGTCAGCTATAAACGCTACATGACTCTAAGGAAACTTACTCAACCTTTTGAAATCAGCTATTAGCTTTATGTCAATGGGGTTCTTCAGACTGATGTAGAGCCTGAGCTGATGATAGGCTTGGTAGTATCTGCTGACTTATTCACCTATGAGCCATGAATTGTTGGTCTGCATGGTGTCCTGAATGCTTTCAACTAGTGTAGGTCTATATAATGCAGTGTATCGGGAGGTTACCTCATTGGTATGAATGACAGCATGCGTGGATCGTCAGTCGTCTCTGACCATTTCGCTAACTGCACAGTCCAATCCACCAAAAGTAGCAGTTCTTACAAAAACCGCAGTGCAAAGAGACAACAACTGCACGTTTGATTGAGGATACATTTCATCGTCTAAGCAAACTATAGCTGAGCCGGTCTTTCTGTAATAAAAGAAAACGAACTATGTTCACGGTCGCAGTGATTTCAATTCATCATGGCACCATAAAAAACCAAGATGTTTGTCGACGTTGCTATAGGTGATTGCCATCACATCTTGCCGATTCACTCAGTTTAGATAATTTTCTGATTTTGTAGAGTCTCCCGATCCAGTCTTTGTGTGGATAGGTGGGACAGAGTGTGGACAACATCAGAACCCATACCTGGCAGGCACAGAGAATCTAAACAACCTGACTATAGTGATAAACTGCTATCAGACCTTGCCTTACTACTGCCAAAAACCCCAATTAGATATTCCTGGTACGTATAGTCCTTTATATGCTTTTGTGTGTCCTTGACCTCCATGTGTATCTGCTGAGTAGTACAATGAATCCTTAACTTCAGAAATGTCATGTCTCAAACAACTTATTGCAATGAATTTCAATTGAAATCTGAGAGGCGGTCAATTCTAATCAGTAAGAATTTCCACAGTTGGCTGGACTTTTTGTGTGTCATGTTTTTGTTATCTACTATAGTTGCGTGGTTTAGACATTAACGTACAAGATATCATCCGTTTCTGTTAGAATTCATCATCCTTAACTAAGATTCAAGTTTTCTTCTTCCCTCAGTAATCATCAGACCTGTGGTTATTTGTAGATGCTGTGGAATTGAAGGCTAACCTGTACTCCAACAACTTGACATGTTCTCTTCCTGAGAAGTGGCGTGACTCAGGCCCTGGGTCATTCACTTATGTTTATGACGGAGAAATTTGGGAAGAATGTGGGCGTTTTGGTTGCTTCCGGGAGGCCGGAGTGTTTAGATGTTCAGCATGGAGCTGGCAGACTCTTTCCCATATTTACAGCGATCCGGTTGTTGTAGTCTGTAAGTTTGAATGGTATTACCTTTGATTATTTGCACAAGTTCTAACCTCTTCAAATAGCTGTTAGCTGCTACCTCAGGGTCAGAGAGTAGCTTGGACTGAGTAATTAGGCTCCCTGAAAAATGCAGTAAGGAACAGTAATGGGTAAAGTGTATGTCCTGAATCACTCTTATTCCTCGCGGATGAGCTTTTTTCTGCTGTGCTGGTCTTTGAACGGTGATCAAACCGGATCATAAGACCGACTGTATGAATGAACCTGCCCCAAACTGGATGCCAACCACGCGCACTGTGTACAGTATACTGTTTAGTGATTGGGCTGCACTGTGTGCAGTATACTGTTTAGTGATTGGGCGCGCACTGTGTACAGTATACTGTTTAGTGATTGGGCGCGCACTGTGTACAGTATACTGTTTAGTGATTCGGCGGCGCGCACTGTGTACAGTATACTGTTTAGTGATTGGGCGCGCACTGTGTACAGTATACTGTTTAGTGATTGGGTGAGTGGGCGGAGGAAGTCGAAATAGCATCGCTATGATACCCAATGATATCACAATAATTTTTCTCAGGTGAGTAGCAATCCCAAATCCAGCATCTTTCATTTAGGGCATACCAAGCATTCAACCTGATCTCTTAATCCTGGTAGACTATGATTTCTAACTGGTAAGCAATTTATAGTTCCAGAATGGTATCAGTTATTACTGACTCTTCCTTATCCCGCACCATACGTTGGATGGCATGACATGGCGGAGTACTATCGCTGGAGACTCAGCCCCGAATCCCAGTCAGTTTCCTCTATTCTTGGAGAACTATATTTGATCAAAAATGAAATCACCAACAGTATCATCCGCCCGGCATTCGATAACGCCACAGCCAAGATCTTCCGTGATTGCGAATGTGAATATTTAAATGAAGTTGTCAACATTTTTACACAAGCTGACGTTGACAGACCCATCAAACAGATTAGGTAAGTGGGTGGTAAGGTAAAGATAAAGGTTGTCCCATACCCCTAAGGGCTGTCGGGAAAGTGGCTGTTAGAGAGACAACTTGTTTCTGGCAAAGGTGTAACTACGGTGGAGACTGGAGGTGAGACTCTGCTACTCTACTTACACTGGTACTCTAATACTCTACTTACACTGGTACTCTAATACTCTACTTACACTAATACGGTACTTACACTGATATTGAACTTACACTGATACGTTCTTTTACAGTAAAAGCCCCAGTGGAAACATGAGCATCACTTTAACAGTGAGATTTGATTCCAACAATTTTCCGTCAATAAGGAAGAGACAGGCTGAACCCGGCCGGGAGTTATCCTCCCTCTCTCAGCCTTGGCAACCGCTAATCATGGAGTTCCAACAACAGCTTCTGGTGATTATCAATCAGATCTATGGAGTGAATGCATTAGATGGTGTGGAGTTTGCCACTACAGGTGAGTGCGAATCTCCAGCTTTCAGAAAATAAGCTCATTTGGACGATTCCACACTGGTCAAAGATTATATCAAGATACTGATCTCCCATTCAAACCATTAAAGACAGGCGAGGCGAGGCGAGGAGCCCGGCGTGCCCATCGCTGTACCCGTTCGCCCGATTAGTTTACCCAGTCGCTGATTGGCTGAGTGGCTACAATAGTACTATTTGATAGCACTTTTGGAAGCCACTTAGCCAATCAGCGACTGGGAAGACTAATCGGGTTATACTTCGAGCCCTGACTCACTTCAAACAGGCGCATTTTGCCGAAGGAGGGTCTGGTGAACCCATGAAAAGTCAAATTCGCCAGGCCACATACGCCCGTCTAATCTTGGTATCAGCGATACCGTAGTTTTGACGTGCTCAAACCGCTTTTCACTTGATTAGTGGTGGATCGCACTACTTTGCAGACAGCGAGTCCAGTTCTTTCATCTCCAAAAAACAGCTGCAACTCTGTCCTGTTTTCTTCCTTTCTTGGCATGTTAGGTTATCGAGCATCTGTGCTGGCCCCTCTAGTTATACCCGGTTAGGTATACCCAGCAGAGGTGGGGAATGCAGCGGTGCATCTCCAAAAAAACAGATTGAGTTCATTATCTTGGTGTAGTCTGTGCACTGGTGCAGTGATAGTTGGTACAATTCACCAAGTGCCTCATTCTGTTGAAAGCATGCTGCAATGGCTACCATGGCTACCGTATCTGACCTATCGCTACGCTAAGGGGTACCACTGCACAGTGACCTTTATATCATCGCACTGCTGGAACATTTGACCGGTAGTTGTCTACTCGCTTATAATACGTAAGGCGCATCACGATTGGCTCAGTACTAGACATTGAGTTAAAAAGGGAGGATAACTCTGCGGTACTCGATCAAAAGTATGATAGGCTGATACTGGGAGAAATATAACCGCTTCAGTGCAATAGTCCACATCTTTGTTGTGACATCATTGTCAAGGAAACCACCGCGCTGTGGCTACAGGTGTGAACGCAACTTGGAGAGTTACAGTTTGAATGAATATCAAAAGTGAAAAAGTTTCACGCTCACTTACTAGAGTTTGCGGAGTTGTATTTCCGTAAATGGAAAACGACCCTGACCCTGAACGAACTGGCAGAATTGCCGCACAAATCCAGACGAGTTACCATCCATTCACATGAAATTTCTTCCAAATTCCGTACAATGACACCTAATACGCTTTCATTTTTCTAGTTCAATCAAAGGGGATCTGCCGCAGTTTGTAGGCAATCGCTGATGTTATGAACTAATATACCAGACATATTCGTAGAATTATTTGCACCCATTTTGTGCACTGAATAGCCAGTAGCACCGATTCAAAATGATCAATGTTTTCACTGGTTTTCAATGGCTCACAGAGTGAGTCATTATACATTAGTAGGTGGAATCGCTATAATTCCGGTTTTGTAGCGCGGTACGCAACTCCGCAAACTCTCTATTGTTGTAGAATGTCATGCCACAAAGAAAAACATAACAGAGTTACAACAGACAATAACATTGGCAACATCACCACCTGGCTACCAGACATTCTTCTCTTTGTGTGGTTTCACTGGGTACCCTATTGTGACGGCCACATGCTCAGCCAAAAGTAATGGAGGCTATGATTGGGTGATTGAAGTTGAAATGTGCGATGAAAATGAACCATCTGCCTCGACTCAACAGCTCCAAAACATTTCATTTGTAAGTGAAAATGATACGTGCTGTAGGATGAAAGGGACTCGTATCTAATTTCATGATGTATATTTTGATCTTCGAAACTTACTGTCCTAATCAAGAGAAGGCCTTATTAGCAGTGGAAATCTAACTCATCCATCATTGAAAAAACAAGAATTGGGTATAACTAAAAAATGGCATTATCAATTTAAAGATAGCAGTAGAAGCAGACACCGCTCTTCAGATTGCGGAGGAAACAGCGACACTGACAGCAGTAACACTAAATGCTGCCGATATCACCTATACAGCTGAAATCATGACTAATCTGCTGGAATTCATTACCAAAGATGACGGTACTGCTTTACCTGATGCCCAAACTTTCCAGCAGGTAGGTAATAGACGGGCCTTCCTGGAAAATTCCGGGTTCTAAATTCAAAGTGGGTGGAATCGAAATCAGTCAAGTGACAAACCAAATTACAGATGAGTGTCCAGGGATTTTTTTATAATGTTGGTGGAGTTGATGTAAGTAGCATCGCTGTGAGAAATATCATTATAATCAGTTTTCCCGGAGTCTTTACGCCTGCCATCTTATGGTTGCAGTATATCAACTCCTTCACAATAACTGTGAGTAATGTTATGAAGACCGATGAGCAAGTTATTCTCCAGTCCCAGAGAAAAACCAGATCTTCTGGAAGGTAAATTATGCCATTCTCTGTTAGCCTAAAGACAAAAGCGACATCAACCTGGTACTACTTGCTACTTGCTACCATTTATAATACCTTCCACTGCCCATGACTACGTACCACCACCATTACTACCTGCAACAACCTGCCACTACATGCCTTAACCTGCCACTATCTACCCCTACCTGCCACTACCTGCCACTACCCGCCGCTACGCTACCATGGCCACTATTAATTGCCTCCTGTTAGTATCCGTCTTCTGATATCTAGGTCTTTCCACCTACAGTCTGTTGGCTACAGTGCACCTACCCCATGCTGTTCACATCAGCTACATTAGCTCTGTAAGCAGTTGCCTCGTCCAGTATATTTCGCATCTGCATGTATTACATGTAATTTCTATTGTTCAGGCTTATAAACGCTCTGGAGGAGTTGATATCCATACCAGATCCTGGAGGAGTGCTCAGCCCGGGTTCTAACTATCAAGCTGTCACTACTAATATAGCCTATAGGGTCAGTGCCAATATCAGTTTATTGTTGTTATAGTCGGTGCTCGAAAGTAATAATTATGATGAGTTTTGAACTACTTTTCAGTGTAGGATGTGTTTTCTCTCATTTCCTCGCAGCTATCACTAGAGCCTGATCTGTTGGGAGTAACCTCCAGCGCTGAAGAGATCACCAACACAACCATCAATTACATCACAACAAGCTCCACCCCTACAGAGGACCAGCTTGTATCTCTCTATCTCCGCAGAACCCCACGTGAGTTATAAACTATAAAGTGATCGGACACTGCTATTGTGACGCAGATCAGTGTAGAGTTTTCAGCTGATAAACTGACTGACTGTTTCGCCACCTTTATTGGGTGACACAAACCCTCACAATGAATTAAATTATTGTAAAAATGTCAGAATGCTCTCACTATAAAGCCTAGTGCTGTGGTTTGTAGCTTGATATCCACTAGATACTTTAGTAGTGTCTAAATAACTGGTGCGGTGTTCTAATCTTTCAGAGTTGGCCTCTTTCCGGAAAGCGTTTGTCGTTTATGGCGATTCAAAGCTCCACGTGGGTGTTGGGCAGTTAGAATCTCAAGCTAACTACAGAGAGTCTGCAGGCAGAATAATATCTGCGTCACTAAGATCTGTGACCGGAGCGCCTGTCAACCTGGGTTCATACAATGATGTCGTTACACTTATATACCCACATGTGGTAAGCTATAAGACCAGAGATGGAATGGGCCAAGTTACCCACTATGTCACTGCTCATCACCTGTTATGTCAAGTTGAATTTGTGATTATTGTGATGTGTGTCTTGGAAAGATAGTGAAGACTCCCATTGCTCAGAACCAGAGACCTGACACAAGAAAACAACTTCTTGACCTGTAAGAAAATGGGAATCGTTACAGGATCGACGCATTAGACAGTGCGGCTGGTCAAGTTTTAGAAATGGGATAGCCTCCAACATTCGGTGCTCCGACCACTAAGCTATCCCCTTATCCCAAGTTGGGCCTAGTTTATGGCTTATTGTGAGGAAGTTATTTGATTCGAGGAAGTTATTTGATTCTAGGCGGATGTATATAATGTCTCCTCCTTAGTCTGCGGGTTCTGGAGTCCCGGCGCCGCTGATTGGTCAACTGAAGGGTGCAGCCTCTCTATGGAAGCAGAAGGGGAGGTTATCTGCACCTGCAACCACCTGACGGATTTTTCTATCTTACTGGTTAGTTCAGTGGTATAATGTCACTGGTATGTAGCTAGCTGGCTATTGATACATGTACTTGCACTATATTAATCGCATATAATATTCTCAATTCTTACAGTGCAAATATATTTTCATTAATGGTATATTATATATGCCATTATATATTATTATATGTTATACCATTAATACCATGAAGAATCATTGAAAATATCAAATAATGATATATAATTCCTAGCACCTATTTACTGTGCAAGTGTTGAAACGACAAATGTTAAAACGCCGACAGATGTTAAAACGTTTTAACATTAGCACCAATAATATCGCATCATACAGTCAATGTACAGACAGATTTGCTTTCCTTCAGGATATCCATCGCAGCTCTAGATCCACTGATCCTACCATTGAGAAAGCCTTACAAGTACTGAGTATAATCTCAGTCATCGGACTCAGTGTCTCTCTCGCTGCACTTGGACTGGTTATCCTATCAGCAATGCTATTTGTGTGAGTCGCTCGCTAGCCCAGTGGAATTACCCTGCCTAAAACTAAACCACACGCACATCCTGTGTGCGTGGTCCAGTGGCCCCATGTCTAATTCCTTATATCACCTCACAAACAAAGTTTCTAAAGCTAGGTGACCTGGCTTTCCGTTTGGGTGGGGCCTAGCTAGATTCTGTGCTTATGGTGCCTGTCAGAAACGTAGACCCCCTATTATCATATAAGTTAATCACTGGAATATGTGTTAAATATGAAAAAGTATTCCTACATAAGAGCGGATGATTTTGCTATGAACAGAGCAGATGGTTCATACTGCATGCATGGTTACAACAGATGGTGGTGTTATTCACCGTACCTGTGTATCTGTGTCTCGGAAGCAGGCGTGCGAGAACTTTCTCCCCAAAGTATCATTTTATTTGCGTAGTTGGAGTTGCCTACCCAAAACTACCTGAAACATTCTATCAACCATTCGTTGACTCCTTTAATCTGAAAGCAAAATAAAACCTTTTGAAACATTGCAGACGACTTCGGAAGACTCTCTCCCAGAAGGTTCTCATCTGCCTAGCAATCTGCCTGTTTGGCCTTGATCTTACCTGCCTGGTGGGCGTGGAACGCACGGAAAGCTACGTAGGCTGCATCACAGCGGCAATCTTCATACACTACTTCCTGTTAGCTTCGTTCGCCTGGATGGTTGTTGAAGCGATTCTTCAATATCTCAGGTAAGCTTTCAAGTTCTCTTCACCCCTCACAGGAACCATCCACAGTGGTGTACTCTACTGTAGTCACACATGTTTCGACATGTGATAAATACGAGATAGGGTGAACATCCTGATCTTATAGGTCACCTATGCAATGGGATACCGGGATAACTCAGTTACAGGCTCCCGCTGCGAATGTGAGCTCTCTCTCCCGCGCTGTGAATGCAAGCTCTCTCTCTCCCGTTGAGAATGCGAGCTTGCTCTCTCTCTCTCTCTCCCGTTGAGAATGCGAGCTCTCTCCCGCTGCGAATGCGAGCTCTCTCTCCCGCGCTGTGAATGCAAGCTCTCTCTCTCCCGTTGCGAATGCGAGCTCTCTCTCTCTCCCGCTGCGAATGCGAGCTCTCTCTCTCCCGCTGCGAATGCGAGCTCTCTCTCTCCCGCTGCGAATGCGAGCTCTCTCCCGCTGCGAATGCAAGCTCCCGCTGTGACTGTGAGCTCCTCATATATAGCTTATCTTGAAATCACTTGATGGACGGTTGCTGGCAGGAGGTCACAATTCTGAACGGACAAGAGAAATGTAAACCAGTATGATTAGTTGTAGTCCCAGGCACCGATTGCCATGCAAGGTAATGGGCCTAAAAGCCAATAGGGTACCCCCAAGTTTGCAGCTGTTTGACCTATGTTGTGGTGCTTTCTGCTTCCGCCATTATGTTACTATGTCACCACCTATGACACTGTTATCCCAATGCCATCGAATTTAGTTTATTGGGTACGCTAGGATTCTTGTATGAAGAATAGACGACTCCAAACCTGGCAGCTACCATTTCTTTTTATGCCCGGTCAGGTATGGGAGAGTTGCTTACCCTTTGATTCAAATGTTCCGTTTACCAGCAGTCGATGAGATGATGAAGTCCTTCGCTGAGTATGTGACCAATGGACAAACCCCTGGGTCCATGTGGTGAAGCCATACTTTTCATTATTTATGATTATTTTTGTGATTCAATCGCTCTGAAAGTTCACAGCGATCGTGTTTGTTACCTACGCTATCATCCATATTTCGTCGAAGCACAACAAATATATTCAACAATTCTCCAATCCATGGCTCCGTCTTCTGCCAATCCTGTCATACCCATGCCTGTACCCGTGACGATCTTCTGTGTTAGAGGTATGTATGATTGGGTCAGTGTAGTATGAATGTACTTTTCTGTTTCAGATTTGTCAAGGTGCTCGGTACCTACATCCCGCGGTTCCTGCTGAAGGCTGCCATCCCAGCATTTGGTGTACCTGCTATAATCGTTGCCATTGTCCTGGGAATTGATGTCACATTATATAAAGCATCAGATGACTAGTAAGTATGCAGGGTGAAATGATTAAGCGCACGCTGTACTGGGAGAATACGACAATGGGTTTAATGGATAGCTCACTAGACTTAATGCATATAGCTCACTAGACTTTGTAGATAGCACCCTGGGTTTAGCAGATAGCACACTGGGCTTATTGGATAACACACCGGGCGTAACAGATAGCACACCGGGCTTATTGGATAACACACTGGGCGTAGCAGATAGCACACTGGGCTTATTGGAAAACACACTGGGCGTAGCAGATAGCACACTGGGCTTATTGGAAAACACATTGGGCGTAGCAGATAGCACACTGGGCTTATAGTGAATATCACACTGAATGTAGCGGATAGCACACTTGGCAGAGCAGAGAGCACAGTGAATTAGCACAGTTGGCTTAATTCACGGAGGTCAATGTATGGTAGCCTCTTTGAATGGATCACTTTTACATTACCTTGCAGCTGTTGGATGAAACCAGAGGCCATTGTATACAGTGTACTAGTACCGATTGGTATAGCCCTAGTCGCTAACATTGCTGTATTTGTGATGGTGATATACGGACTTACATGCGGGCGAGTCCAAATGAGGACCAGCGCCACACCAGACATGGAGAGGAAGCTGGCTTTCCTCCACCTTAGAGCTGCCATCAGTGTATTCATCGTACTGGGTCAGTCAGCACATATACTGGGTCAGTCAGCACATATGGCCATAGCATAAATAAGTCACAAAACGGAAGGCATATTTACAAACTCTGTGATATTTGCCACCAAAACGCAAACAGCCCTGCAAATTAGATAATATATGTGTTTACACTAAAAAATTGGCTTAAATTCCTAGTTTGATGTGTTGGTTGTCCAAACAAATACCATAGTGAGTCAAAACTATTTTCTCCCTCATAATTAATTAGATTGGGGCAATGACATTTATCACTGGATGGGCCGAGGGAAAGGGTCTCTCTCTACCTATTCCCTCTACTTGCCTATGAGCGAAGTCATAATTTGGAGATTATAGCGTGACCCAACAATGGAGAAACAGTCAAAGCCCTGTGTTTTCTAATAAAGCACGAAGCAAACATGGTTGCATGTGCGATGCATTCTAGGGATAACATATATTCATCAGCAGCTTTCTCAACTACTCAATAGAATTTTGTAATGAAAAAAAGCATTTAAATCAATTTTATGTAAAGATTAATCAAAAGTTGTCATCAGACTAAGTGCCTTCCAGATTTTACAACTTAAATAAAAATGAATGACTGACATTATTTGCTACGGATCTCTTGATATCTTTTTATGAGTGATTTGTCTGCTCAGTTTGTTTATCCGTTTGTAGGTTTGACGTGGGTGTTTGGTTTTCTTGCTCTTATCCCCGGCTCATCGATAGTATTCCAGTATATATTCTGCATAGCTAACTGCATCCAGGGACTGTTAATATTCATCTTCCATAACATACGGGAACCGGCAGTACAGAAGGAATGGAGACGGTTACTGCGCTGTGGCAGAGAGAAATCCATCACTAGTAGCACTGATGGGTACAAAGAAAGGAAAAGTGATGTCAACACGCGTAGCACAGCCACTACACGATTCTCTAATGTTAGTAGCCAGAATAACGACTCACTACCGAAACAATCCCAGGAGGCATAATCTAGAGCCCTCTAGAGACCCTTGTTACAGATCCGTGACACCGTACACTATCCTAACTTTGCTGCTAGCTGGCAAAGAATGGTCATCATTCTCACAGTTTTGCTGATGCCATAATGTAAAGTCATTATGTCGCCTCTTCCAAGTTATACCCGCACACAATCAAATGATAATATATATATAAAGTTTTTATAGGGCACAATCACCATTACCTACTGTTTTATCAGATATGTTTGTATATACTAACTACAGCAACCATTTTATCTACCCGCAAGCAAATTTGTGTAGGTTACTTTGTACACAACCCAGCTTTTATCATTCTAGACGCTTGTGCAATTTTGCAACTTTCGGTTTTTATAGTTGAAAAGTTATAAATACTCGTTTTACTCTTGGCATTTTCAGATTTATGCATTATTTTTTATGATTTTCTAAACATGATCTTTGCACAACCCGATATGCATTGCATACTTGGTTTATTATTTCCGGGCATGAGATACGATAAAATGCAAATGAAGAATTAATTTAAAAACAAAATCTGAACTGAATTGGTGGCCTGAATATCGGTGACTAAACTTGCTGTGATCCTGTAGATAGGCAGCCCAATGGCAACGATACAAAGTGCTTAGTTTTATCTAGTCTTATGCAACAAGACCGGATAAAACATGCGACCAGTTTTAAATCCAAAATACAATCGTCTACTATAATATGTGTGAGTACCAGGTAAGACAGAAGGCATGGTCCATGCGTTTCGAATTACAGTGAAACTTGGATAACTCGAACTGCAGGGGACCACCCTATTAAGTTTGAGTTATGAAAAGTTTGAGTTATGAGTTATGCTCTCCCTTTGCTTTAGCCATGTGGCCACCGTAGCGAGTCCATTTCGCTCTAGTGTATTCCATTTCCTGGCTAAACTTTCTAAATAAGATTTCCTTCTCATGAGAAAAGAAAGCAATGAAATTAAGCTCGTTACACAAAATGTGAACACATCCCGCCAAATGAAAGGTAATTTGATGGCACTAACTGCAGTTATCAGTTCGAGTCATGACTAAAGGTTCGAGATATGCGCAGCCAATTATCATACGCAGACAGGGACCATGAAACTTGGTTTGAGTTAAGCAAGTTTTTGAGTTATCCGAGGTCGGGTTAACCGAGTTTCACTGTATCTGCATTGTAGGACAGTGACATATATGATGCTGCTATGGAGTAAATTTTTTACGAATGACAACACCCATTGGGATAGCTTTTAACAACAGGGTCGTCTCCTCTCGCTGTCAGTTCCGACCATCTAGGAGCAGAACCACCAAGCAGCAAAAGTCTTTTTCTCGGTAACTAAGACATTTTAAGTGAAGCTGCTTTTTATTTTTTATAACATTTCAATTTCATCAAAGTTATTGATAATGGAATGAAATAAAACTTTACTCATTTACATCGTCTCTTCGCCAGTCAAACAGCCATTTGGGCAGTAACACACGTGTCTGTCTCAATCAACTATATCAAACATCCAGCGATACCTGCTAACCTTCACATATAGTGGTACCTTAACAGGAATGTGATTGATCCACATAATAAAAACAGGAGTCGTCCATGCATATTGGCTGCAGTAACATAAGTCACAGCCATTGTTATAATTCTCGATGAGTCGGGATGCACACAGCTGTTCCATTTTTATAAGACTTATCTTCCGGCGGAAGTCGACAGATCATTTGTAGCCGTAGCAAATTTTCTCTAAGCACAAACAACTAAACACCGGAATAGGCTGGTTCCACTGCTTCAAAATTAGTCAAATCGGTAACTAGAGATCTGGAGGAAGAAGTGATCAAACCGCGGCAACCCATGGACAGTTGTTATGGGCCACGTTCCACCAAAGGGTTGTCATTCCACACCGCAGGGCACCCAATGGCATTTCTCCTTCCCGACATGCCAACTAATTTTGGAATTTTATCACTGCTTTTCAATCGCTAAAGCCATGCAAGGCAGTAATCGGAGAGGGAGGAGACGGCAGCAGCAATTGCCTACTCCGTCATAGAAGAATGCGGTCCGTTGATTGACTAGCATATTATATTTAGTGACAAAAGCGACTTGATTATACAACTGAGCCACCCTACATTAGTCAGATAACCTGGCTGTAACATGTGGCGGGCAGGGCCCCAGTGGGAAAGAGTAGCCTCACAATCTCCCACATGCCGAAGAGCCAGATCACCCTGATTGCCTATGAAATTGGGATTTGTCAAGAACAAGTCCGTGGCCCGTACTTCATCAGCGCAGTAACCACCGGCAGATTGCATTTCAATTAGTGTCCCTAGTAGTTTAAACTGGAATTGCGCACCATCTTATGCATTTGAGAAGACTCCGACCTTGCCTTGACCTCACGCAGATAGACGAGGAAATACCCAGTCCTTAACCCGGATAGTTTTATTTTATGCCGTCTGCAGTACAATCATCATACATGAACCCGTAAACGCTGCAGTCTTACTTTAATAATCTGTAGGTACCACATGTATAGAAAGCTTGCATCCTTGTTATGTAATAATCGCGTGTTAAAGGCAGTATTGGGCACGGATTATATCAGAATCGAAAGTATGATTACTAGTTAGTACGAACGGCTTTTATTGTAAGAAAGGAAGCCTGGCATTATGGGAAAATATATTGCTTTATAAGAGCTATACCATGGGAACATAGACAGGCTAAAATAGTTCGTCTTTTACAAAAATAACTTGATGTCAGACACCATCGGTAGGGCAAGATAAATCTGTACATTAAAATGTTGGAGGAGGAGTACGGAAGATACTGTTACACGATCACCCCGTATCAACAGCCAGATACAACCAGCAAAAATATGGCACGAATATGTAGAATACAATAACAATGATATAATCCTCAGTACATGTGCACCGGGAGTGAACACTGGACCCGTTATTTGTAGAATATTATGTACAGTACATCACACTATGGTGTAGCAACAGAGGTCCATTTAAACCAAACAATAATAGAACAAACGAGTGATGATAGCGACACCGGATAAAACACCTGTTAGAGGGCTTTATACCCACCAGGGAAGGCTATATCTGCTGGGCCTCCCATTTATCCGCGTCTTCTATAAACTGTCCCCAGAAGGGGTCGAGTTCACAGTTGGGTATCCAGTCTTTCTGTATTTTTGGCAGCGCCTTATTAGACAGTCTGGTTAGCTCTCTGATAGGTACTAGGCTCACCAGCACTTTACCAATAAAACTACGGCAATTAGGGCGACTGTTTCTTAAGCAGTATCGTAGCGTATCCACCAAATGCATTTGTAGAGCTTCGACCTTTTCTTTATTCTCCAATTCAACTCGATCTGTAAGACAGAATTACACTGGATAAAAACCACACATTCTGCCTGGGAAAATCCTCAAGCCGTGAGCGTTTAATGGCAAGGTGATCAATCAAATGCACAACCAGGAATAATCATGCGCTATTCTTCTTTTTGACCTTCTTTAAAATCAAGTCCTCCAAACGGGAATTCTTAAACTGTTTATTACCGCAAAAATCAGTATTTTGTTTTCTTTAACACCATTTTTATTGATATCTGAGTGCGCATTGTGAAGCAACAGAGGCCCTAACCAGACCTAGCGATAAAGCCCCACCCAGGAGTTCCTCATTATGTTCTAGCTGTTAGCCAGGTTAAATAACTTTTTATGTATTCATAACTCCACCCTATAATTAGCACCTGGAGTTGGAGTAGTGCCCTCTCCACTAAGTTGCCTCCACCAGAGGGCGTGAGACAGAGCCTAGTGACATCATCGGGTTTGGGAGTGGTCACATGGCATATTTTAGGTTATTGTTGTCGCTGCCAGCATTCTATGATCTTTGGTAGAGCCCTTCAGGGACTCTACTAACCTGGGAATGTGATGATTATGCCAAGAACTAAGAGTTGCTCAATCAGCGTGAGATTAAGCGATTGGAAATCACGAGCAGTACGGAACATTCGATCCACCATAATCTCATCATCGTAAATCTTGACGAGCTCGGATCGTGGTGAGATGTGGTTGGTGTGACTAGCGTATAGTATCATATTCTCATAGTCAAATCGGTTATGTGTCATCACCGTGATAGCCTCAGATCGACTCGCTAGAAAACAAAATGCCAAGATTGTCACAAAACATTGCGATAAAAAGGATGACAGCAGTTGAACCAGGTAGCCCAGGTCTTATGCCGCATAGTCGGTTTGCTATCCACTTCACCCACTTCTCTTCTAACCCACCACTTCACCCTAGTAAGCCCCGC
>Ga0224511_10000772_pt1 | contig 16918 bp, 14 predicted proteins | sample SF_May12_sed_USG_2_FD_169988 | JGI IMG/M metagenome (GOLD analysis project Ga0224511, IMG submission 169988) | Sediment microbial communities from San Francisco Bay, California, United States - SF_May12_sed_USGS_8_1 | ecosystem: Environmental > Aquatic > Marine > Sediment | place: USA...
TATTGTAGATGAAGCTGGGCAGTGACCTGGTGGACTGTAAGCTAGGGGAGACAACCATGGCCAGTGTGGATGAGACGGAGGTGGAGAACCTGGAACAGCTGGAGGACAGGGTGGACCTTGACTTCACTGACAAACTCTGGAAGGTGTGTCGCCTTATAGTGTAGTGCAAACGATCCCTTTCTTAGTAGAGATGTGATAGATAAATGCATACATTTCCTTAGTTTCTCTTGACTTGGCTAAATGCTGTTCAGGTTAGCAACACAATGCCATCAGGGTCCTCTTCTTAAATATATACAAAGACGTTATAATAATGGTACCAGATGCGTCCTTGCTTAGCACGCGGCATATAAGGATAGGTCTAGCTTCTCTTTCCTCTCAAAAAATGAGATGGGCTCCATCTAGAATGAGCGGTCGAGAGTGATAAATATAAGTTGGGATAACTTGCTTGGCAATTGACCTTAAATAAATTAGTATAAACTAAGTATTCCTTAGGTTCTCAAAATTAAGTGCACATGTTGTTTCAATGAACAAGTAAGTAATATATAATTTATAACTATTCAGGTTCTTCAGTGCTGCACCTCCTACGTGGACCTGGTAGAAGCCTTCAAGTACATAGTGAGTGAGCTGAGGAAGGGTGACCTGCAGCCGTTTATCCACAGCTACAACTCCACCACGGTGGGTCAGATGGTGAAGGATTCATACCGGGGCCAGCTGAGAACGCCAGCCCTGTCCGGGCTCAGTCCCCTACTGTATCTGGCGGAGATGGGAGTCCAGAAACTCTCCAGAGACTACATGCACATCTTCTTCTCAAAGAGATTGGCAAACACGAGCATGTTGGAGCACTATTTGAAGGGAAATCTGGAGCTGGAAGACAAGCTGACTCGACTTACAAAGCTTCATGATGCTCTAGAGACTGTAGTGATGCTGAAAAAATACCTCAGCCTTCCACACGAGAGCCTAGCTAACTGCTGCTGGAAGATGCTGAAACATTATGAGAGCAACAACATTGAAAGACACCACAGCTTTAACTTCACTATACCCACTGCCTCTGTCAGAGGTGTGTTTGAGAAGTTTGCTCCAACAGAGTGGAGTGTCGAGAGTAGCCGGCTGGTGGACGGTGTGCGCGAGCGCCAGGTGTTCCTCTTCACCCAGGAGGCTGTGTGTGACTGGCTGCATCTCGAGGGGCCGGCCCCAGGGAAGGGGGGAGAGGAGGTGGAGGATGAGGTGCCCTACCACCTCACCGTGCTCACCGACAGTGTCAGCATCTTCTGATTGGTGCTAGGCACAGACTTGACATTATAATGGTCTCTAGGACCCTGGAATGAAGTTATTCAAGAATATCTGTTCACTTTCTATGTATTGGTTGTATTCTAGTATATAAAATGTTTAAATTATTATTGGCACCAGTCTGCGAATTAGTCTATAAGCCCGAAGCCCAAGTCGAGTAAAAGGCCGGTCGGTCGATTAGAATTGTATGCAAGGTAGCCCGACCGGTCGATTTAAATTTTGAAGTAAAATTCTAAATAAAGAAACAATTTAAAATAAAAACTGATTATGGAGTTATGTGTTCGTAAGGAAACACAAGAAAGATTAAAATAAGTGCAAGTCAACTCATTTCTAATATAATTTGTATGAATTATGACCACAACAAAAAGATTGGGCTATTAAAATTTAATTCGGACTATGGAACATTTAATTTAAATAGCCCAAAGGGCTATAGTCTAAAAACAAATAACGTGCAGACTGATTGGCACAAAAGCTTACCAAATGCTTTTCAAAAGGCTATTGCTCTGGAGAAAAAAGACAGTAAATTCTATTTTTTATTAAAGGGATTACTGAATGGTTGAACTCTAGTTGAACTTTGCCATGAGAGCCAAACTTTCACTGAAGTTGATATGGATAGGCCCTTCAGTACTGACGTCTCCTCCTAACATGTGAAAGACTTATTGGTTAAATGAATGTAAGATCAAATGTTGTTGAACTGTGTGAGGGTTACTCAAAATTAATATCTGTATATATCATCTAACCAGCAAATGGCCTTAAATACTGCACACAAGTACCATGAAATGCTGATGCAACTTGTGCCATTTCACATCTCGGTGCATAATGTTAGGATTACTAAGTTAATATAGATATAGACCCACCATGAGTAATCCCTTTAATGGCTACCATTTATTCTCTAGAAAGATCTTCTGTCATAATAAAATGCATCTCCCATTAATTAAAAAGGGAATATTTACTTATAAAGATATGCAGTTTATTATAAACCATAAAACTATTCTTAACAGGTTATGTTTTTACAATTTAAAAGCAAGCTTCTTTGCTTTCTTATTTTATAAGCTAGATTATAATTTATATTTACAGTAAATTATTAATTTGTACATAATATTATCATTGTTTTGTGAACTTTGTGTATTGCACTGTTGTTTATAATAAATATAATGTATTGATCAAGCATATTCATTGTTCATAGCAATTTGACAACATTAAACAATATCAGAATATCATAACACATGCCTTATAAATCTAGAAGTATGGTATATCTGGATAGAATTTTGAATGATGGGTTAAATAGTTTGTATCAAACTTGTTTTCAAATTCTTTTATTACATTATTTAAAAATGAACATAACACAAATGTTCACATGTATAACACATTGAAGATCACTTGTTTGGCAATGCATTGTATCTAAAATTTACCTGTCTGATAAATAGTGCTTTCGTTATTAAAAGTTTCATCCTTGAACTTATAGTTAAAGTAAGAAAGAATCTGTTCAAGTCAAATTTGTGACTGAGTACTAGTAATCATTATTTGGTGTGTTTTTTTCTTTAGGATGAAGTCTGTGCATCATGTGCGTCTAAATGCTACATTACATTGCAATAATAAATTACAATTCCAAAAACTGCCTTAATTAAAGGTTTTACGTTTTAAATGATGTGCCTTAAGTACGAGTAATTCCATACAAAGTGTATTAAAGTCATAGCCATATCAGGAACTTAAAAAAATGCACACTTCAAAGTATTAGAAAGAGAATTCCTAAAAAAAATGGAGTTTTTATCCCTTTGTCTTACACAAGAAGAAAACGAACAACGTTTTGTTCGAGACGACAAGAAAGGCCTAGGTCGGACATTTTTTTTCTAGACTGGCTTTGATCACATGCCTCCAAATACCTTGAAACAGCATAACATGAGCGCTCAATCGTAACAACTAGACCAATTCCGTCATTTCGGAACGTCTATTTCCGAAGAAATCGCCGAGGGGTTCCGATTGATGAGCGCTATCAGAAGTTGAAATCCTTACTTCAATAAACCAGCGCCCGGGTGTATTCTGCTATTGCGAAGTAATAAAAATGTAAGTTGTCACATGTCTGTATATAATGGCTAAGATTGTTATAACGTGTTTATAACAAATCTGATTTAAAATATGACAGCATTTGATGATTTACACGTGCACGTATATTCGCGACTCTTTTCCTTTCCCTCTCAACATAACGACATTGTCAATTACACAGACCCGTTCTCACACTTCATTTTATCTATTTCAGCTCAATATATATGATTTATTTTTCCAGTCAGTGTGACGCGATGTTTACAAAAAATATGTGTACATATATTTGTAATCAAGTGTCAGCAGATTTCGTGGGGCAATCGTTTACGTGTCTGTTCTTGCATACATGCGTACTACTTATTTTTGTTTTAATCCAAATAAACAAAAAATCCTCATCTCTTGAAGATTTGAACTCGTGTTGTTTTGTGTTTATGTTGATTAGGCAAAAAAGTTGTTTGTTTCCGCTAACGTCTCCAAATATAGATACGGTAGGGCGGCAAAACTTTTTTCATTAACATTTTTTAACGTAAGAACACTGCATCAAAGGTAAATATACTAGCAACGCATATTCGTGTGGAATATGACAACATATAGATGTAAACTTAAAATAAGTAGGTTATCTATCTTCAGAGCGTAAAACAAACCTTTCTCGTGCCGAAAATCTTTTTTGCGCTAAAATCGTCGACGAACACCTAAAAAGTTTAGGGTCGGCACAAAAATAGGGTCGGTCGGGTTAGTAGAAACAAACAAGTTTTTGTTACGCCTTTTGAAAATAAATAATGATCTCATTAAATGTAGATTTCTAATACCAAATATAATTTAAAATCTTGATTTCATTATGCAGATCTAGATCTAGTACACATTATGTACAATGTACAAATGATGTTGTTTATTTGACGACGTCTTTAAACAAGAATCCATGTGAAATCACGGAATTTAAGCGTGAAAATGCGTCTGTAACGAAGTTTTAGATAAAATATGGAAAGCATGTCCCAGAGCACCCTAAAATAGGTTCTTTGACTCATTTTGGTCGCACCACTTTCAATTTGCATGAGACGGGACTATTTTATGATTTTAAGGTTTAGTTTAGTCCTGTTTAATGGTTGTGTTGTTCTATCAACACAAATGTTGTTTTATAAATAGTTTGCTAGATCGGTATATGAGCATAATAATTAATTAATTCTGTAGCAACGAATGATACATCTAGTGTAAATTAACCACGCACATTTAATTCTCCCGCCAAAGATTGACGCATGCGTTTTACGCACCTCGTGAGAAAATTCCGACCTCGACACCAATGGAGGGAAGTCGTCTGAACTCCCAAGCAAAATATTTTACTAGTGCCTGATTAGGCTTTGCAAGCAATAAATCAGCGCATACATCATTATTAGACAGAATCTATTCATAAATAGTGAGTATATCCCGATAAAAAGACCTGTTTTTCATGTTTGACATGTTTTCACCACGTTTCCGTTTGACGTCGGACTACAAAAACAACGTTTGCATGATTTTGTAACATTCGATAGCAATTTTTAGACTATAATTATGCGATGCTTAAGTTCTAATGATTAACCTTCAGAAGATCTATTGTCATGTTTTTGTAGCAATACTTGCAGTGCTTCTTGTTTACATTAGTTGAGGTAAAGGTCGCATTTAGTAAGATTTACGCAGTTCGAATAAATAATTTAGAAAATGTTTACGATATTTTTTTTAGATTATACTTTTAGAATGAGGTGTGTTTTAACAAATCTTATCGATGCTTTTGTGGTAGTATATTGTTTATGTTGTTTTCCAGCAATATTGCTCTGTAAGTCATCGTCTTCTGTTTTCAGAGTTTTCACCCCACCCACCTACTTTCCCTTTTGATTTTTTTAGAAATCAGTATGCATCATCAATGAATATTGATTTGTTGTGTCCTATCACAGGAATCAAGATGTCTATTGAAGATGGCATAATGGCAAAAGAAGTTGATGTCGATACAGACGGTTCTGATGATGAACTTCTGGGTGAAGAACTTCTGGGTTCACCTTTGGAATGTCCAAGCTCACCCAGCCCAGAGGATAGAAACAAATGTCAAGCATGTCTAAATAGACTGAAGCAGCCAATGATTCTCAACTGTCTGCATGTGTTTTGTCTAGGTTGTTTGGAAAAACAGGTATTTTTAGCAAGATAAGCATTTTAACAATCTTTTTACGAGACAATAATTGCATTTTTAGCGCTAACGAAATAGAAAATACTAGGTTAGTGTCATTTTTAAGTTAAACCTGCAAGACTGAGAAAATCGAACATGATGAGCCCAAAGGTCATTGACTCGATGGAATGTTGAATTTAAGGACTAACTGCTAGATGACCTATGTACTGTTTGAAGAAGGGCAAAGTATTCCTTTGCTTGTATTTAATCTTTTCATTTATAGTGCTAATAACATAATGATATGATACAGTTAGTATAGACTGTATAGTCCTTAGTACTTGTGCATTTTATGTATTTACTTGATCAGTTTCATTGTTTTCTTTACCAGGTGGAGGAGAGTTCGAAGGATGATGGTCCATGTTCAAGTATTGAGTGCATCACATGCCACCACGAGACTCCAATTCCTAAGAAGGGCATTTCAGATCTTACACAAGATTATGTCCTTGCTGATCTCATCGAATTGTCAGACATTCAGGATATGCAGATTATTTGTACAAGCTGCAAAGCAAAGGAAAAGGCAGAGGCTCGGTGCCAAGACTGTACCAACTTTTTGTGTCTGAACTGTGTGACCGCCCATCAGTTTATGCGATGCTTTGAGAATCATAAGGTGAGGTTATTATTGTAACACCTTGGGAGTTAAAGTTGTTTTCAAAGTATTTTGTGAACACTTCAGCTCTTCGCGAAATAATGCCTGGTCTGTTTTTCGCGAAAAATTTATCACGCGAAATTTAAGTGATCTGCAGTATGCAAATTTCATTTAGTTCAAACAGTCTCATGGGCATTGGTGCAACCTACTCACAATTTTATATATTGAATGTGGTTCCAGTATCTGCATTAATCCAAACCTTTTTTTGTTTCCTAAAGCATGGTACAAATGGCAATCTTTTATAAATTGTTTCAGGTTATTCTCTTTGAAGACATGAAGAAAGGTGATGCATCAACTGTGCACCGCCCAGTTTTCTGTTTTGAACATTCTTCAGAGAATTTGAAACACTTCTGCAAGACTTGTGAAGTAAGTATAAGGAAAACTCATTCTGTTTAAAGATAAATTTTAAAAAAGTATGTATTGCTAATAGTAATAGTAGTTTTTAACAAAAGTTTTGACTTAATATTAAAGCATGGTGTATAGCTTAGTAAGTTAGTATCCTTTCAATTCTAGGTACCAATCTGTAATGAGTGTATGGTAAGCATACACAAGCCTCCAGCACATGTCCCAGAAAGAGTACAAGATATGGAGGAGGAAGAAAGGGAATTCTTCAAGAATCTTGTTTCCCGGGCCAAGAACAAAATTCAAGTGTGTGAAGAGACTACCAACACACTGATGTCCTCGCTCACTGAGCTCCAGAGTCAGAGAGATAATGCAAAGGACATGATTAAGGAGACATTCCAAAGTTACAAAGCCTTCCTGGAGAAAAGAAAGGTCTCCTTACTTTAATATACTATATCAATATTATTGATTGTGTTTCCATTTGTTTTAATAAAGAAAAGAACAGTTTTTGTAAGGGTATTTTATTTAATCAACATTCAGGAAGCATAATTTATATACAAACTTATTTAAAAAAAACAATGTTTTTACAAGGAGGCAATTTCTAGATATTTAAGTAAGTCTAGTTTAGTAAGTTACTTGCGTTTGTGGGAATTGGTTTGAAAGGACTCTTGTTTTACCATTTATATCCAATGAATTGTTGTTTTTTGTTTCTAGGATGAATTGCTGGCTGAGCTTGATGAATTGAAAAATGTAAAAGAGCTGTCACTTATGGACCTGTGCCATAATGTTGAAGGTACTGTAGAAAAGTTGGAGCAAGGTGTCTCCTTTACAGAGCACATTCTCAACAATGGAAGTGCTCTTCAGCTTATGTTAATGAAGAAAGTTGTGAGTCAGCGAATGTTCGGTCTGATAAGCAATAACCAAAGTCCAGACTTCAGTGTCAACATACAGTTTGAAACTGACAGACAAGCCTTTGATGATGCCTTAAAGAAGACTTTTGGACATTTGAAAAAGGATGAGGAAGTGAAGGTATTAACGTTGTTTTTTTTTAATAGTACCTGTATGCAAAGCTCAACAATAAAAAAATAAAATCATGAATGTAAAAAGGCAATAGTAAATTATAAAGTTGTTTTGCAAAGTGTATGGTTGGTAAAATTTGCATAATTTTATGATATTGATCTTAAGCAGATGTGGTACCAATAATGTTTGCAGCCCAAATTGTGTAGAACCCTTCTCCCAACAAGAAAAGTGAAAGAGCCATATAAAGGATTTTTAAATATGTGTCAGCATGCCAACACATGGATATTTTGACTAAAAATAAATCAAGGTAATGTTCGCACAACCAAAGTCATTTCTGTGACGAGAGTAAATCTAGTTTAAACATCATCTTGCATCTTGTTTACAGCAGCCTGAGCGTCCATTGTCATCACTGCAGTCCTCCTTTGAAAATGAAGGCTTCAATTTACACTCGGCTGGAATTCCAAGTCCAGATGCAACTCTAATGGCACAGTCTGCAGGTGATTACATTGATATGCCGCCAATCAGCGATTCCTTTGCTGCAAGTCTGGTTGAGAATTTGCCTGGTGTGTCAAACATGGCGATGGGTGGAATGTCAGTAGGCCCATATGTTATGAGAAGTCGAAGCACAATTGAACACCGAAGTGTTTCTCGCAACTCCCACAGCCCCACGATGTCGGACAGTGGGATCTCTATGGAGGCTGGAAGTACAGGAAGCAACTCAAGTGCTCCATTTGTCAACATTGCAGCTCTTGCCAAACTGGGATCTGTTGGATATAGCAACCAAGGTAAGCGTTTCTTTAGAAGACCTTTGTTCTTAAATAATAAATGCCTTTCTTGAATCTGTCCTGAATTTAATTTGGTAAGTCAGTTGGAGGATATCCATGAACTTGGAGATGTCTGACAGAAAATGATGAGGCCTGACAGTTTCTAAAAGATTTTCAAAACATGCGCAGAAAGGTGACCACTGTCTGAAATTGATGAATTTAAACGTCATTTTTTTTTTATTCAGGTCAGATAACCTTCAATGGCCAAGTAGTGACAGGAGTGCCACCTGTATCCAGTAGAGGCCCCACTCCAATTTCTGAGTTTGGTTTGGCACCAGGTACAAGGCCAAGAACGCCTAACCTAGAAACACTGGCAGGGCTTCTTAACCAGAACCAAACAGCTTCAGAGAACACTATGACAAACATTGGAATGTTTCAAGTACCCAGTTCTTCAAGAGAAGTGTCTGGACAGGGGAATATGAGTTCCTTCACTGGCATGGGACCTTCAGGCAGTGGAAGTAATACACCCAACCAAGGACTGTTTAGTCAAAACAGTAAGTATCATGACTGTGTTTGTTTTCAGTATTGACCAGTTTCAATTTGACATTGTCTCCATATGTGTAATGTTTGTCTAGTCAAACAACTCATTTAACTTGCTTATAATAGGTGTTTAAATAAAATATGTTCATCAAAAGCTAACACTAAAATTTTGTGATATATTTAAGGTCTAAGTGACAGTACAAGTTCAATGAACACCATTGGATCCGGTCAGAGCGGTGTGATGGGTATGGGACCTCCAGTTCGTAGGGCCAACAAGATCAGTGCCATGCAAATACGGTATGCCTGTTTATTGGATTCAAATATTGCAACAGTTTTAAAAACTAAAATTAATGTTTTTAGCTCAACTATTCGAAAAATGGGTATATCTATTTTGATTGAATAAATCTGCTCTTGTTTAAGAAGTTTTATAGAGTTTGACAGTTTTTCAAAACACACTTGTTAAACTAAAACATCATTCCATAGATGGGACGAGTTTGATAACTATGGAACATCTCATAAACTTTTTTTGCTATCACATTTAAAACTTTCATAGCTGGTTAAGCATCAATATTTGAAGATTCATTCCCTGTTTGGTAACAGATTTGCCTAGTGACCCAGCTGATAACACTTTTGAAAAAAAGTAGGCCCAATTTTAACTTAATTCTTAGTTTATGAAATGTGATATCTCATAAAGCACTAATATGCTTGTACATTTCAACTTGACGTTCTGGCTCAGCATTTATATCTTAGCATACCTACTGGGTTGGACAATCTTGATATGCATTTTAAAAAAGTTATGCCTTTTTAAATGTACAGGTTCTCATAAAAAATTTTATCTCATGTACCCCCTTTGCTATCACACTTCAATATAAATATTTAGATTCGTTTGAAGGCGGCGATAGAAGACTAGTGTGGTTCTGTGACCGATTTTGTTTAAAACTCAGTGCAGTCCTTTGTGATGATACATACAGACCTGTTCTGAAAAGAAGGATGTAAGCTAATATCTGAAGAAGGATGCACGTTTAAGATTGCTGCCACAGTAGTCACTTCAGATGACTAAATACTTTAACATGTGTACTTGGATATCTTAAAAAAATTATGCTTCTTTATTCTGTTCATTGTGAAATACATATTACTACTCTTCAGGTGCAAATTTGGACAGCTTGGACCAGGCAAGGGTCAGTTCAATTCACCACATGGATTCTGTTTGGGCAATGATGAAGACATCATCGTGGCTGACACAAATAATCACAGAATTCAATTCTTTGAAAAGACTGGAGAATTCAAAGGCCAGTTTGGAATACCAGGTAACTATTTAGTAAAACTTTGACTCTGTGCTGTTAAGTGTTTTATGGCTATTAATAGGATTTTACAATAAAGTCATTTGGACCGCACATACATACATGAGGACAACAGTCAGCTGATTCAGTTTTAGTTGATATATTATTGTTTACACACTACATAGTGTTGGTTTATAGTTTGTTCTGCCCTTTTGATTGCTTTAGACACAAATACCATTATAAAAAGCTTTAAATTGTACAGCATTGTGTTTTTGTTGCAGCATCAGTATCTAACATTATCTACTCAGTTAACTCTAAATTGCTATCCATGCAGCATGTGTGTCTGGCACGTTCTTAATTGTACAATTATGCTTAACCAGGTCGAGAGGAAGGTCAGCTGTGGTATCCCAGGAAGGTCGCCTTGATGAGGGGATCTCAGAAGTTCATCGTGTGTGATAGAGGAAATGAAAGGTCCCGCATGCAGATTTTCACCAAGAATGGGCATTTTGTGAGGAAAATTGCCATTCGCTACATCGACATTGTTGCTGGTCTTGCCATCACTTCACAGGGTACTTGACATAATGTGTTCTAGCTAATATTTTAATCCTGTCTTATCGATTAAAAAGGCAGATTTATTGATGAAATTTTTAAAAATACAGTATGAAAAGATAACTGATGAAAATGTTAATTTCAGGACACATTGTTGCTGTAGACAGTGTTTCGCCCACGGTGTTTGTTATTTCTGAAGTTGGGGATTTGATCAAGTGGTTTGACTGCAGTGACTACATGAGAGAACCTTCTGACATTGCCATAAGTGGCAAAGAATACTTTGTTTGTGACTTTAAGGTAAACTCATTTGCATTTGGTAGTGTAAAAATCATGTTCAGCAATAAATCTAGCTTTTTGGTACTTTTTCATGCAAAAGGGATATTGGTTGAATTTTGCATAAGATAAAAATTGATTTCACTTACATCGTAGTAATGCTGGGAAAAAAGAAAATGTTCGTTACAGGGTGTTTGTGCGTTTTATAAAAATACAGAGAACAGGAACAAAAAAATGTGTATCACCCGATGATAAATTGCATATGCAAACACAATCCTTATTTGGATGTATATTCAACACAATATTAATTACTGAGGTTGCATATAAAGTGTATGAAAATATTTTGGTTTCAGGGTCATTGCGTTGTGGTGTTCAATGAGGATGGGCTCTTCATGCGGCGCATTGGTTGTGAGAACATCACCAACTACCCCAATGGAATCGACATCAGTGATGCCGGAGATGTGCTGGTCGGCGACAGCCACGGAAACCGCTTCCATGTGGCAGTGTTCCAGAGAGACGGATCTCTCATCGGGGAGTTTGAGTGCCCATATGTGAAAGTGAGCAGATGTTGCGGCCTCAAGATCACAGCAGAAGGCTATGTGGTCACCTTGGCCAAGAACAATCACCATGTCTTGGTCTTGAACACACTGTATATTTCATAAATGAGAAAGGATTTAGGACAAAACAACAAACGAGTGTTGTTACTTGGTGCGATAAGCACAAATTGAACTGTTTCCTGTTGTTAATAGTTTCAAAGTTTATCAACAAGGATCACTAGATAGTTCTATTTTTCATTTGCTGTTATTTGCCGTTAACTTGCGAAATTGTTTTTTTTCCTGGATTGTTGGTTATATTGAAATATATATGGATTAAAACTTCATTGCAGTGCTTTTTGCTGCTATGATGTTATTTGTCAGGAATATTTTTAAGAACACGCAAAGTAATTGTTTCCCCAGCTATATACTTTTGACAATTGTGACATTCACTTATGCAGATAACCGGTTATTTTATATCCAAAGTTACAACAGTATACACCCTATACATATTGTTTATTTTATGTAGATACATATTCATACAGTGCTTACATTGATATTATAGTTTTGGATATTTTTATGGTAGTTTTGTCACAACTTTCATTACACTTGCACTGCTTCTGGCATATCAGTAATAATCAATTTACTTTTTTGTGTGCAAATATGAAATTTGGACAAAAAACAATGGCAAGATATGCCTAAAGATGATGTCAAACAAAAAGTTAGATAATTTAATCTATGTTGATCTTTTGTAATCTCAGTTCAGATGCAATGATTTTATTTTTGATTTACATTATATTTTTACTTTTTCAGTTTTAGGCAGTTTCACGTTTTCATATGTTTTTTTTTTTTACTGCTGACTGCTTTAAATTGAAGGGTAGCACAAAGTAGTTTGTTATTTCAGTTGCCATGTTTAGATATTGCTGTATTATTTTCCTTGCTCCAATAGTTACATGTCTGGTGTGACACACTGATGTTTTATTTGTTTTTCTAATTTGGATTTTTAACTTGCTTGGTCAGTTTCATATAAATTTTCATATAGTGAGAACATCAGTACTGGTCCTTTTTGATGACGGACGGTTGTCTTCCTGAAAAGATGCATAATGATTTTTACACAATAATAAGCAGTAAGTTTTCTTATGGAACTTGTTTAACTGTGTTTTTCACACCCAAGTCGTTATACTTAAGTTTTGCAGCCCTTGCTTAATTGTCTAGTCATATATACTCAGTTTTCGTACTTAATAACATGACTTTTTTGCTGTGCCTTATGGAAATTAATTTCTTTATTTTAAGTGTTCATGGTTATTATATGGCTTTACATAATAAAAATTCATTTAAGAAGTGATGACCAATATTATATTGTGTTATGTTTGAATGTTCTTGTGTATTTTCTTTTTAATGTACCCCATTTATAAAAATGATAAAAAAATATAAAAACATTATAAATTAATTTGCTCATTTTGTGTTGTACTAGTTCATCTTTAGAAGAGATGAGTACAGCAGATTGCATATTTTGTATATTATACTTGTTTTCATGTTTCTAATCAAAACATTGTTATATTTACATGTTCACTTGTTAACTTGTTTATTTTTTGGTATTTACCATTTGTTACACATGCCATAGTAGTTAGAAATAATGCAAACAAGTTAATTTTCAGTAAAAACATCCTTGATTGGCAAACATGAAAAAAATTCAGAGAGACTTGTACGGTGCTAGTGCTCCCTATTGAGTACTAGGCATTTTGTCACCAATATTCTTGAGCGTTGTAGAACACTCGGACAATCTAGTTTTTAGCATATTAACAACGATTTCATTTCATTTATAATGTATATTAGTGTTCATTGTTCTCTTGTCAAATTCCAGTTTGGTGTTTTAAAGATTATATCTATAAAATAGAAAAAAAAAATAAAAAAATGTTTTGTAAAAATGTTTTATTATTTGAATGCCTTTATAGTTTTGAAATGTTGCATTTAATTTTTGATTCTTGGACGTTTATTAGTTGACCTGTTTAGATTTACCATGAATCTTTCATGTTTTTTGAAACAGAAAGTATGTCCAATATTGATATTTTGACTACATATTTACAAGTATGTGATTATCATTTATCTTTGGTGCAAACATTTGTACTGTAATAATCGGTCAAAAGAATGCCTTGAAAGTGTCCTAAGTTGAAATCCGTTTTGTCTTTTGTTCTTTCTCTTAAATTTGATTTACTCCTTTCTCGGCAGTTATTATTTTTTCAAGGCGTTTTTGACTAACTGTTTTACAATACTCTTAGGAAAGGTTTTTGACTTGTAAAAAAATGAATATGGAAGATTTTGTATTAGAAATGTTTACTTTTAAATGTATTAAAGACTATTGTTACAGATATTTTGCTAAAGGTCAACTTTATGAATTGGGCTGTTTTCTTAACACATGTGCCAAACAAGTTAGCAATAAAAGTAAGCCATTGTTACCATTTCTTTTTACAAATGAAAACAAAGTCAACTTGTGGAATTTGAAGTGGTGACCTTTTTATACTAGTCAAATCAAAATTGTAAAAGGCCTTAATGTTAACATATCATAGTTCAATATGGGAAATCTGATAAAAGTTTACTTTTTTTCAATGTAACTAATATGTAATTATACTCCTTTTCCAGGGATTTTCAAGGTTTTAAGTGCCCATTTGGTTTATTTGATTGGAATGTATTTTGCTGACTTTACATGATGGTTTTGACATCTATTTATACATTCTTGAAAAGAACTGAAATTTGCAGGTTTTAGTGGTGCTCTACAAAGTTATTGTTGATGATTGTCCCGTTTTTCTAAGTATAGCTATAATGACTCCTGAGTCTTGTTTTATTTCCTGCAACCAATTGGTATTCAACATTAAGGAATGTTAAATTTTGTTTTATTGTTTATTCAGTATTTTCTGTACTTTAATCAGACTTTTTGGGTTGGGGTTTGGGTTAGAACAAGTGTTTTATTTGTTCTTTTTTTAATTATTATTTTGAAAATTTACCTGGATTTACTTCCTATTGATTCTTATACCATGTACTATGTTTACAAATTATACACAATTGCAATGTCATGCCAATATGTACATGTACATCATTATGGTATTCAAGCTTGCTTAAAATATTATTTTACTGTGATTTTTTATCACCTGATTTTAGATTTATATTAGTTAACTTAGACTTTATTATTGTTTTCTTATGTTAAAGTTATACAGTTCTTCTGCGTTGTATTTGTAAGTACAAATTTAAATGTTGTCTCAGTTTTGTTTCATACCTATTTACGTTTAGAAAGTTTTGAAAATAAAAATTATTTTTTCCCTTTGATATCTGAATATACACATTTACCACCTTGTGAAAATATTAAAGAAGGGCGCTGATAACATTCCATGAAAAGAAAAGCAAATACAGAAACCTACTTTGCAATTTCTAACAAGTTGTACATTCAGGTGTTTAAAAGAGATTGATTTACATATTGCCATTCCTTGTTTTTATTTTGTTCTCACTCAAATATTTTATATACAATTTCATTTATAGAACGTTTACAATATTCCCTTTGGTTGCAATAATATGCGTTATACTTATGCAAGATTCATTTAGTTTGAAATGCATACCCTGGCATTAAACACGTACATTGCAAGTCTTCCAATTTGGTGTTGATCCTTTGTTTTAAAGTGACAGAAATATTTGGTTGTTTACAAGTTTGTATCAAAGAAAAATTGAGTTATCGTTGACTTTTTCTAACAAGATCTTGTTTGATTAAAACTCCTTTATAGATGTTCTTGTTGGATTTTTGTTTATATTGACTTGCCATTTGTGTTTCAACATGTTAATAGTTATTTGTACCTGTCTCATTGTTTACTTGTAGTACATTTTGTTAGTTAAGTTGTATAGTGCCATTCCTTGAGTTGCTAGATATAACGATTTGAGAATGTGTTTTGTAATGGTCATATATATGTTCTTGTACTTAATTCACTAAAAACACAAATCCTGTAGTTTAACAGATACACAAGTTCCTCTTATATACTGTAAAGGTAAAACATCTTAATTCTTAACACTCGCAAGTTCAGCTCCAAAAAAACTTCAATAAAAGCAGTTTTCTCTCAAGAAATATTTTATATACATGTAGCTGAGTTTCTAAACAATTCACTATGCATTATTTTAAAGTTGGTGTTAGGAGTTTGTGAAAATAATCTATAAACCTGAAAAAGATGTGGACAATAGCATACTGCATTACTTTTCATTATTTAAAATAATTACCCCAACGCTTTTTCTTCAACTTGATGATATTTTATTACCAAAACACGATTTTTATTTTGAACATTGAAATAATGGTGACATCTACTTATTTTACATACAATACTCAAAAACTATCAAATGTTGATGTTTGAATATAAATTAATAATTTTTCTGTTAAAGGTTTAACTCTTTGTTGCTAACATTCCAGATATATTTTTGCTGTAGTTTAATTATCAGATTCTGTTTTCAAAAATGTTTTTTGCCATGCTTTTATTTCATTGTATGTTTATTTTGTCAGTGCTTAACGGAAATCAAATGTGCTCTATAATTTTGTTGCATGCGTTGATTGTGTATTTTAGAAGAACTTTAGAAACTTGATTATTGCCAGGGTATATTTTCAGATGTACTATTCAGCATTAATGTTTTTTTTTTATTTCAACCAGATTGGAATATTGTAATATGTAAATTTATTTCAAGAAGTAACATACTTTGGTGTTATATTTAAGAACATGTATGCAAGTGGAATAAAGGTGTTTTCTTTCATGTATTTTGTTGTTTGTTACCAGGACACATACATAATCAAAGGTCTGTTAGTGGCTACATCCTCGGACTGGCCATGGCCTGCCTTTTGTTTGTGTCCAGGCTTTATCAGTGGGTCCTTCGTTTTTACGTCCGTCTTCCCTGCTTCATAATTCTGTCAAGAGTGTCTAGACTGGGGTGTAGAGTCCGCTTGCAGCGAGCTCGACATAGCCGTCACAGTGCAGTCACACTACAGCGTATGGCATCAGCATATACTCATACACTCGCATATGTCGTATATGCTTTGAACACGCTGGAATACGCTGTGTAAGTTGTGTTATACGCAGAGACCAAATTATTTTTTGACATGTTGAAAAATTATCAACGTATGTGGGCGTATAGAATATACGTTACTCATATGCTGGATACGCTAGAAATGCGCTTTTCATACGTTTGTAAAGCTCTGTCGTCGAGAGGCGGGGTTAAAAGTTGTGCGTATAAAGTTTTTCTGAAATTTGCATACACTTTCTAAAATTTGCATATGCAATGGATAGTTCCACAATTTCTTAATCTCCGCCCAAAAATGGCGAAATCTATTGTATATGTGATAACGCTTATCACAAACAGGAACCATGCTTTCCATTGTTTAAACTAGGTCAGATTGTCATTTCACCATAATCCTATCAGCCATTGGATTAAAA
>Ga0224511_10000773_pt1 | contig 16911 bp, 9 predicted proteins | sample SF_May12_sed_USG_2_FD_169988 | JGI IMG/M metagenome (GOLD analysis project Ga0224511, IMG submission 169988) | Sediment microbial communities from San Francisco Bay, California, United States - SF_May12_sed_USGS_8_1 | ecosystem: Environmental > Aquatic > Marine > Sediment | place: USA...
TTTATCCGAGTTAAAATTGTTGTTCGCTGGTCATGTAACTTCAGTATTATATGAAAGACACTCTTCGGGTCTTATAGTCTAATATGCAGTATTTGGAAAAAGGCCAATTATGGTGATGACAAATGGCTATGGATCATGTTTTGAGTATAACTGAACTATATCTACTATGTTAAAACCCACTTTTGGGCAATCACAGGGTGGTCTCCACTTATATAAAGGAGAGTTAATTCATACTACATACAATGCATCTCCTGTCCAATGCTAACACAGAATGAGGTGATTAACTGACCATAGCTGTGTATGAAGACGTATGTGATGATAGACATGTACTTTGTCCTATATACTATGGCCTATACAGAGAACCAAACAACCTAAGGGACCCGGGTGCCAATCTAACTATTTTACTTGTCCCAATTTGAGACCTGGGACCATAACCCTTTATTTTCTCGCATAAATTTTCAATGTTACGGTGAAGCTGACTGGTTAGATACCAGGTTTCCCAACAGTTACGGCTTAGCATGGAACACCACGAGTGGGTCAGAATCAACACTCCCACATCCTGATGAGACTTGCTGATGTTTTTATCTAATGAGTACTCACACTCAAAAATGGAAACCACGCTCTCACGGTTGCGAGCCCAGTGCTCTATACCACTGAGCTATCCCATCATCCCGCTATTTAAAAATGACATTAACATCAATGGTAGGAACCAATTTTGTTCAAGATATTGGCATAAATTACTGACCACAAGTAGTCATCAGATGAACATAATGAATTTGCAACATATTTCAGGTGTCACTCAGATCTCAAGGTCATTATATACTATCGAGCGCTCATGGAAATTAGAGAAGAAATCAATGGAGATTATTCTCTCAAAGATGCGTCAGCGCAGTGGCTTAGTGGCTAAAATACATGACTTGTGTGCAGCGCCTTGTGGGCTCACAGCCCAAAAAAGCAACACTTGGTAGTGACAATATGGGCATCAGATCCTAATTCAGTCCTGAGCTCTAGCATTTCTCCCTGGTAACCAGGAAAGAATGTTCCATGACCACCCACAGGGAGCATAATGTGGAGTACGCCTATGACTATAACACTACCTTTCAATGGCAAAAAGTGACTGACGCCTTTCCGCATAGAGGGCACTGTTTTGTTACAGAATTCACTGAAGTAGTGAGCGTAGACCTTCTAGATTTACCCTTTGGGTGCAAAAAAGTTAAAAACCAGTAGTTAGTGGGTAACTTATCCGGTTTCGGACTAGTTGACCCCATTTGATTCCAAGTTTGTGCGTCACTTTGTGCTCTCTCCCTTGGTAACTTCATACTGCACTGTTAAATAAAGCAGCCGATAAAATACCAACTCTCTGGGGCTAACCATGGACCATCCTGCTGGCTTGGTGATGCCCTCCACACAAAACAAAATGATCCTATCTTAGCCATATACTCCTGAGGTCTGCATTTTGAGTGGGGAGGTTTGTGGCCTACCTGCAAGGGAGCGAGGCAGTCTGCCACAGCCTTGGCTAAAGGGTTTCCTTCGTCCAGGAGAAATCTCAGTGTGCCCCAAATACGAGCAATGATGAACACCAGCGGTACAAATGTAAGCTTCCTATTGGCTATATGAAACTCAGAGTCCTTTCCCAGAAGATGTGATGACTCAGTAGAGGGTGCACGACTCCTGGGCCCAACCTGAAAGAATAAGGTTGTATTGTGTGTATTCTGGTCTTGTTGTTGCTGTTGTTGACGTGTTTTACCATCTAGGGAGGTTTCCTATACCACCACATCTGAGTTCCTTTATACCTGAGGCACTTTGTGGCTGATTGGCACACATCAACTCAGTATGAATTGAGCGAAGGAGAATGGAGCGGGTTGCTCACAACACATTTGTTCATATAGAATATATCCTAGTAGTCTAGCAACCACTGTTGAGGGATTATTTTTCTCATGACATCTTTACTGTCAGGGTGTAGATACCACCTAAAATTTCTTCTTCAATGCCCATGAAACTAATTTTACCAGGAGATGACACGCATAGGGTCCTTGTAAAACAACAGATATAACTTGACTGAATGTAATTTATGACACAAATTTCAACAGAAGACAGTGTTTTTAATTACAATGGGTGTGAAACACAACACCAAATAGGAAAAGACACGGCCCACAGCTCTGATCAGCTAGTGAGTGACATACCTTATATATGTACTGTTTGACAGCTCCGTACAGTATACAGACTGTGACATACATAAACATCTCCCAGCCTTTACCACTCCAGAGTTGCCATTTTATCACATCCCATGGCTGCTTATCACTGCAAATATTATCATATTACTGGATGGTGGCCTAATATGATCTATTGATTGATTAAATGACTGAGTGATTGCCTTCTTTACTATTCTATGCAAGCACTAGGCTATTCTACGTAGAGAACCTTCTAAAAAACTTGTTCAGGGGTGGCCAGAGCTAGGCAATATGTGATAAATTGATTGATTATATTTACTCACTAGACTTTAGGTTGTATCCAGCACCACCACATTTTATCACAGGGATTGTACCCATATCTTTGTTCGGCTATGCTGACTGCGAACACCACTATTGGTATAGACCAGCTTACCACATGAGGTACTAGCCATAAGCGATCTACCAGTGCCTTCAACACAAAATTCCACCAGTGAGTCAAACCTATAAGGACCTACTGTAAAAATTGTCATTGGACACCAGACTAGGAAGTTAAGTATAGTAGGATCATTATTCGAGCAGTGGTTTGCCAAAGTCGGCTGAAAAGATTTCCGGAGACCTCACCCGCCTGGTAACAGGATTACCCAACTTTTTCAATTTTGTTTTAGCAATGAAGTTGGTCTATAACGTGAGTGCAGATTGGCTGCCCCATTAGATCCAGATGTTGACCAAGTTGCTGTAGAACTAGCAAGTAATTTCGCTCCAAAAACTTCCCGCCTTAGAATAAATGCAGTGTGAGAACACACAAGGGTCTAGCCAGAGTGATTAGGTAGGTACTCATCCATCTTACTTTGTTATTATATACAACTGTTAGAAAGATGTTGAGCGCTATAAATCCTGTCCACATAAAGCTTGCTATACTGAAAGAGCTGGAGATGATAGCTTGAGTCTCGCATGTGATGACAGAGCTGGGTGACAGTGATGTGCCATTGGCTATGTCCAATCTCTCAACATGACCCCTAAAAGATAATAATTGCTACACCATAAAGCAAGCTCCATGATTTCACTGTTATGGTGAAGCTGCCAGGTGCTTGTGCGTTTTGGTGGTTATGGGTTAGGGTAGACTACCACTAGCAGATCAATATGCTCCACCTCATAGTGAAACTTACTTTTATTTTAGCCGCTCATACTCACAACTAGGGTTAAAATGAGCCGCTCACAACAGGAACCTGCAGTGTTCGAGATTCAAACCCACAAGTTGCAAGTTCAGTGATCCATTGTTAGCGAGGGAAGAACCCCTTTAAGTACCCAGCTAAGGCCGGGAATTGAGCCAAGAGAAGACAGACAGTGAAATACATTCATTTTCCTACTGAGCCATCATGACCGGCCATGGAGATGATAGACAGTGGGATATAGTCATTTATCCCAATGGAGTATAATGGCCGACCTGATTGTACTATAGGGCCATAGTAATAGCGGTCTGTGACCTGTGGATACCAGAAAGCTGAAATACGCTAGGTCTAAATCCTATAAGAAAATCGGCCATGGAGAGATCTCATCTCGATGACACGCAATAATCAACAACACAGTATGATTGGCCTTGAATATCAACTGTAAGTAAACACTAAACACCAGGTGGTGATAGGGAACCACTGACTGATAGTTCTCCTCCATGGACCCCCCCCCCATTCATTTAGCTGGTTGTTTTTGCCATGTTCTGTTTAGACTGGCTGATAGGTGATGGCATAACAATCAGTTGTATGTTTGCACAGATTCTGTGTTTTCATGGCATTATCTGATAAAGCTACTGTGGTAAGAGGAACTTATACAGTGGGCTAGTTAGTCTAGGAGGAACTGGATAGGGGGTCACAGCAAAAAGGATTATTCCTACCCGATATCCGGCATGGTATCAGATTCATTTTATTGTCCTGTTTGAGCCCTTGGTTATCCTTAAGGTGTTTTGATAGTTCACTTTGCGTCCGATCCGCCTCGAGCCGGACACTTGAGACAGACATCTGACCCCCCAAAGCCTCGTCCGATCTGGCTCAGACGCTCGCTTGGACGCCCGAGCATCTGTCTCCCAGAGACAAAATGGCTTGGACAGCCAATCAATCAAATTATCCGTTTCTGGTACTGTACTAGGATCGTTGAAAGCGTTAATTTATTTGATTTCACCTCAGTATTCACTCAAGTAACAGCACAAAGTTGCACTGAAATAGAGGCAACTTGTAGTGAGAGAATTCAATAGCTAAAATTGAAACAATGAGCAAAAAATCGTCATAGCTTCCGGAAACACAAGTTTGTCACCATTGATTGGTTCAAAAGTAATCCAGGATTGGGCACCCGAGGAATCCATTTGGAATGAAAAAGGTCCTCTTAGGTCAGATGCCAAACCAGAATCGAACTGTGTCCACTCTGAGCCAGAACAGACACAAAAGGACTATAGAAGGACCTATAAGAACGTGATCCTTGTTAGACCGGTAGAAGCTAGAAAGCTAGAAGCTAGGAATTATGTGAGGAACTCATACTCACAGTAGGCGTTCAGCATGGCTAGAACTTCAATCCAGGGTTTTTTAATTTGAGACAACTGTTTTAGCCATTAGAAAATCCCGGTATCCCATTATATAATGATAATAGTAATAAGGGCTAAATGTCTTTGAGACTAACAGTAGATCTATTATATGTTTTTATACTCACCATATGACTCCTATAGTGTTTCCGATGGCAACCATGACATCACAAAGGCTGAGATAGACAAGAAGCTTACGAGGGGAAGTCTTTAGCTGTGGGATGGAATAGTAAAAGTAGATAATCAGTACGCAGCCTACAAACCAGATACAAAGTATGAGGTAAAAAACAATAGACACTGGATATCGTAGATATATAATACGCTATATACTATATAATACTATGTAACACCATACAATACAGCATAGTATCATATAATATCACTGACCATCCGGTTGACCGGGTGTCCACAACAACACGATACAATATACAGTACAATATAGAACAATACCAAGGACCTGCCACACAATGGCGAATTACCGAAAAATCGTGAAAAAAATCGCCAATAACGTTACCTGAAAAATAGCATTGCTAATTTGGCTAGTCTGGGAGCAGTCATCATCATAAAGCAAGAAACAATCAAATTCATGAGAACCAGAGCATCAGAGGTGATTATAAAAACAAAATCTGGCCGAATTTACCTGTGAAAAGCGGCTAGTTGAGTCTAACTACCAGCAAAATCTATCGATTTCTAACGACAGTCTGACCGGAAATAGAGCCCTGATACGACACCAACTACGCAGTCTCATTGGCCTCGGTCATGTGACTGTGGGAAACCCTGGTTTCGCGAATAGTGACCGCAATCCTGTGGCTAAGAACGCGAATTGCGATCTATTTGCGATTATCGCAAATTTGCCATCTTGTGGCAGGCCCTAAATACTCCTAGCTGCAAATGAAAAAGTTTATATAAATTTATGGCCCTTTTTGACAAATAGAGATAGAGAGGGTAAATGAGGTTAATTTTTTATTTTATTTTACAGGGATGACATTTTTAAGGCAAAGCTTTGTTTACCCGTGTTGTTGTTTGTTGTTTACCCGTGTAGTTTCAATGAATATGATGACACTTCGTGCACAGACCGTCGACCAGATACATGGAGCTTAATTTCGGGATGACTGTCCTTGTTTTTGCTCTAGGTGTCTCATGTGTAACTGCAATTCTACAGCTAGAGAGACTCCCTACGGTTATCGGTACAGAATGGGAGTTCCAAATGTTCAATTTGAAGAAATAGCGTGCACGTTACTTTGACTAGAGAAGGGTTTTTCAGATAGCTCTCAACAAAAGTACTTTCAACTCAACTAGGAGAAATAATTATTTTGATTTAGAACACAAAGATGCCCTTTGAGCCCGGGTTTAGTTGGCATGTTTTGGGCAGTCCATGCGTCATGTCCAGTGGAGCGCACACATGTGGATGTGCGCTTGAAGCAGCGCATACTTGTGTTAAGCAGCGCAGTTGTGTTGTATAGTGCATTGCATAGTGCATTTGTGTTGCGCATTTGTGTTGCACAGTGTGTTGCACAGTGTGTGTATGCGCGCACGCACGTGTTGCGCAGTGCACGTGTTGCGCTGTGCACGTGTGTTGCGAAGTATGTGTGGGCTGAGCAGCACGCGTGTGTTGCGTAGTGCATGTGTTGAGCAGTGTGTATGGGTTGCACAATGCATGTGTGCTGTATAGTGCATGTGTGCTGCGTAGTACTTGTGTGTACCGCGGTGGATCTGTGTGGCATGCATGTCTCACCAATAATAGAGGAGATGGCAAATATCAGGGAGAGTATGACATAAAGAGCATCCAACGCCACTCGGGTCTCCTCATTAAGATAACTGCTATTCAGATCTACAAAACATCCCCAGGCCTTACTATGCTGCAACAAGTGTCAAGAATCTTTGGAACCAGTAAAAGGTGAAGTTTAAACCATTAGTGGCGGTCGGGGTTGTGGCCAACTTATACCGACTGTTGGGGCGCCACTTATTACTCTTCGTCACCGCCTTCACCTTTCCTAACTCTGAAAAGAGTTGGGTACCCAAAATTTTTCTGCTGGGTGAACAGACAGAGTTAAGCCAAAAAACCATATGCGAATTTACATACAGTAATTTTTCTAAGGTTATTGAAAAATCCCGTGCTCAACCTGTGTTTTGAACCTGGGATCTTCAGCACCGGTGCCTTTCAAGAACCTGTAGGAGGGCAGAAATCAACTTGAAGAATGAGTGAGGTTTATACTTTAATCGGACTTTATCTGGTGGGAAGAGCAGTGAATGCAATAGACTGACACAGACCAGGAAAACATCAGTTACTGAGTGCTTGTCTAATGAGATTTATTATTCTAGGCTTAAATTTTGGCCGCCGAACCCTTAGCTTTTTTCTGTCCAATTCAAGCCTAATCTCAGGAGCAGATTAAGGTCGGGTGCCCTTCCTGTCACCGTTTTTGACTTTTCATTCAAAGATTGAAACCCCGACTCACTGTTTCCGATGATGTTAACATATTATGTCTGTTAAAAAACAGATATAGTATGAGTAATATTCATTCCCTACTCCATGGGTCCACCACTGCTACATAAATGTGTGGGCATAACAAGTTATTCAATGATAAATTAGTAGTTAAATCAAACCAGTAGGATAAATGCTTTGAATGTTTTCATTGGCGAGATCAGATTCAGGAGTTCAATGTATTTGCGTTGTAGTAAAACCGTACAGCTGATAAAAAAAGCTTTAGCTAGACTAATGTATTTGTTGGTGAATCGGGGACTTGGCTACCACTAAATGGTGGAGTTTCACTGGTTCGTACTCCGCACCTGTAAAAAGTGCCCCACGACAGTCAAGCTGGTGCATCCCCTTTGCCGTGCCAGAAAATCGGGTTGAAAAATCACTCATTTGGAACCGACATTAACAAGTGGATCTCCTAAGCTTGGGGCTTGTTCTAGAGCTGAAGGCTCAAGACTTTTGAATCACAATGATGGCCCTGCATTTGCCCTGTATGAGCTCAGGGCATATACAAGGTGGAACAATTTTGACCCAAACACTTGAGCCAAGAGGTCTCCCGCTATATATCTTGAGGAGAGGGTAAAGCGATAGCATAGTCGATAGTGTATTGGGCCTCAAACCTGGGGTATATCTGGCCCCATTCCCAATCCAGGTAAAAACTTTGCCCCATAGCAATACTTTTGTCGGATCCATATAGCGATGTTAAAAAACGGAGGTTCACCCTCAGAGTTTCCTTCTCTAAGGAGCGTATGGGCTTAGTTAGAAAATCTCACCCAGCTGGGAAAGGCTAAGTCAAATGGGCTGAGTAGGACATATTAGCGCGACAACCCTGACAGTTGTTCTGTCATGAAGGCATGAGATTACTCATACCTTGTGGCTGGTATGCATCACATATCGACATAGAACTATTATCCAATCCAGCTCGTACTATTCCATGTAAGAGAGATCCGTTATCCATCTTCTGTCTTATTCATTTGGTTCCTTTAAGGGTACTGTCGATATTAAGGTGTTGATAAGAACATTTCGACACCAGAGAGATACACTAAATGATGATATAGGATGTAATCGGACAGAGGATATCAAAAAGCAAACACCCATGGGTCAAGGTTACATGCCAGGGCCCTGGTGATGTATAAGTATTAGCTTCAGTGGTAGACTACATTAAGACCTCCTTTCTATTACATATAGGAGCCATAGTATAGTGCTGAAAGATTATCAGCAGGCTTAGTTGTCCCACATACTGATATTCCACACACATTATGGTTTGACCCAGTAATCAGTATACAACGGAATTTGGATGAGGAAGCAAATATTTAATAACCAACTAACTATTCATGGCAAGATACTTCCTCATTGTATAAGTTAAAATGGAATTCATCAGAATTACATTTACTAATTGATAAATCATGATGGAGTTCATTTGCCAAGATAAGCACCTAGTAGCTCAACTACTGGACTGATAGAGTTGGCATGAATAGTGGCTATACACACGCATTTGATAGGTAGCCCCTAATGTAAATGTCTATTTTTTGGCCCTACTGCCACCTAATGAAGTGACGAAAGCCATGTCTTACTGTACTGACAGTCCATGGATATTAAAGAAAACCTACTACCTAATGCTACAAAGGACCTGTCTGAGATGAGATCATTGCCAGAACTCTCCCCATGACCGTGAGACAACAAAACCTTATAATTGTAGACTGGTGGTCAACCAGGGAAACAAGCCGTAGGAAACAGTTAGATGACTTCCAGATGAAAAGACAAACTGTAGAATGATGGACAGAGTACTCAGTACTGTATCGACTATCAACTAAATAAATGTGATGTGAACCCACCAAATGGTTCGTGTAAATGACTCATGAACTCGACACTCACCGTATGCTGTTGTGTGTTTCTGAAGAATTAGGATTACTCAGATCAGTGGTCAGTGCCTATCGCATCGCCAGTTCTGTCGACTTTTGACAGTGTGGTAAATTATGATCAGTAAATTTGTTTTGATCAGCTGTTTAGATCTACAGCCCACCAATCATATGATTTCGATTTGCGAGAGGGGATTCCCGATAGATCGGCCAATCACAATTCGACAGCCGACAGCCATTAATTTAATCATGTAAGAATAAGGTGGAATTGCCACTGTCGATAAACGAACCCCAGAAACATAGCCTTGACACTAAAAGAACGTTGTTTAACGACAGTGGTAGACCGGAGGGCTATACTATAGCACAGTTTTGTAAAGTCGACTATCCAGCGCTATGTTCCTAGTGGCCAATGAGCCGACAACAAAAACACAAAAACTGATTTTGGATTAGAATCGAAGGCTAGTGAAATCAGAAATCCTTATCGGAAACGGACATGTGCTAATGAGACCACCTGTTAGCTCTACTGTCCAATCTCTGTAAGTATGATAAATCTAGGTCCTCGTGGTTATGTCAGAAACGTGCGCGTCACTCCGTCTCCACTACGTTCCATAATCAGTCGGTCAGTCGGAGACTCGAGCACGATGGCGTTCACACTCGGTCATCTTCAAATCCACTTCCATTGTAGATGAGTGACGCGCAAAACTGTTATTAAACCTAAAGTTGAATGGTCCTCTCTAATTTAACTTATTAGAGTTCTGTCCACCAACTAAGTTTACTCCTGCTTAGACTATTTAAGGACTTACCCTGCGACTAAGCTGCAAATTCAAATTGATTATTGATAAAAACAAGCCAGTCAACGACTTAAACTAAGGACATTTATCCCCTACTGGATTTTTAATCCATTTGCGGTTCGAATGTCCTTTATGTCACTGAGCCAGTGTCACTCATCACTCGTCATGATTTGAGTGGTTGAGCAAGTTATTATAACTATGTGCCATGATAAAGAAAACAATGAGATCAGTCATTCATTGCTTTAAATGAAGTTGAGTTTTAAATTTTCAATAAAATCCATTTCAAGTTTATTCTGATTCCATGAAATAAATCATTTCGAATAACCAGATATTCAAATCAAATTCGGTGAACTGACTTCTGATGCTCACTCAAACTGTTGAAAAATCAAGATGGATTGCTGCAGCGCTCCTTATACTTCAACGGTGCCACTGAACGAGTTGTCACTGTGCTAGCAGTGCTGGCTGTATGTGGGTTCTTAGTTCAATCAAGAGATGTTTTTCTACACTTGACCATTCTATCTAATTCACCTCCTAAGCCTAAAGCTCGTTGGAGCGGTAGGAGAATAAGAATTATGTAAGGAGCTCATTCTCACAGTGGGCGCTCAGTATGACTAAGAGTGATGTGAGGAGCTCATTCTCACAGTGGACGCTCGGTATGACTAGGCTTGAACCTTGGATCTTTTGATCTTGAGCCTCGCGCCCTAGCCATTGAGCTACTCTGCTTTCCCTAGGATTGGTTTTAACCTTGACTGTCTAGTGTTTACTGGACCGACTTTTGTAAGACAAATAAAGTTCGGATTTCCAAAGGCCCGAATATAAAAAAGATTTATGGTCATATTCAGGCTATCCACATACATGTATGATAAGAAGAACTTTTCAAATCAAATTAAGGCGAGTGAAACAATCAACCTCAGTCATTATAGAGAATGGAGGCACTGCATGACACCGCAAATCAAGTGTTTCTTGGTTTGATTTTCGAATTAGGCATCCCTTTTAAGTTTCACTCTCGGAGGGTTCTGATCGCGGCATGACAGAGAAGTTTGTAGTAACAGTCAACCCGCTGAACAAGCTCACACATAGAGTAACTTTCTCAAGAGTAACCTTTACAAGTAGAAAGTCTCATAATGAGTAATGATACACTCTGGGAAAGGCTGAGTCAAACACTCAGCTGGTCAATTTCTGCACATCCCTGATACTGGTCAAGCAAGATATTACTGTATAAGATTTTGCTTCAGCCCTTAAATTTGAAGTATCAATATATGTATGCCTATGCGTGCTGTCTCATATAAATTGTGACAACCCGAGAAATTGTCAGAAAACCAAGTGCAAATGTATGTGTAAATGGCAACTGGCAAGACAGGTTTACAACATCTTATGTAATTATAGTCTTACTCATGAACCTATTCTAATGACTATGTATTTCCTTATGGCCGATCTTGTGTTGATAGGACTGGTCTGCCTTCTGAGGTTTGTATTAGAATGGATTGGAGATACATGACTGTCATGTCACTTCTCATCATGCCACAACTAACTTGGTTAGTAAACGAACAAAATAATTGTGCTCACTGTGCTTACTGTGCTCACTATACGCACTCCCTATACAGCCAGTGCCAAGTAAATACTCAAACCAATACATGTAATTGAAATGTTCTAGCTATTCGAGTCCAAATTTCTATGTATCGTCAGACTGAACTTATTCAGAGTTATTATGAGAAACAAAAACTGTAGCAGTGGCTGCAAATACTTTGGGTTTCACAGATTACTCTTGTTGGGATTTTCAACAGAGGCTGAAGCTGAAGCTCCCGGGTTCGAGACAGCTCTTGCACCGGACTTTTCAAAAACTCTCCCTGTTCACTCAACAGGGAATGGTTCTTTCGAATGGTGGGAAGTGAAGTGTGCGAATAAGAGGAGTGGCACCCCACATCAGTCACACCCTTTCCGGTATAGGTTGACTTTCTAACAGCCGCTTCCCGCACAGCCATTGGCTAAGGGACGACCTTCACCTTTTTGTAACCGTGTGCGACTGTTCTAGGTCACAGATTAGTCTCACAGATAGTGCAGTCATTGGCAGTGATCTGGAGGGTCTGAATAACACAGGCTCTGTGTCTATACTATCTGTGAATGTCACAGAGGTGACTGGTGACGTAAATGTCACAATACCAGCTGCGGTTATAACCGAGAGTAATACGGGAAAGATGTCACACAACACAACAACAGCAAGGAGCTACCCGGAGACAACACCACTCTACACTACGAAGTATACCCGGGATGGTAAGTCAGTCTCCGGTATATAGTTGTGGGGCATGGAAACTGTGCCAAGCATGTTTTTCAAAGCCGGTACCATATCTGTTAGGCTATGCATGCAATTGTGTGCTGTGTTTGTACTATGGATGTCAGTATGTTGGATGTGGATGGTATGTTACTTGCATACATTGTAGATGATTGCATGTTGTAAATGACGGTGTTGTTTGTTTTGTCGGCGAGCGGTAAATGGTGTATTTGTGTGTTATTGAAATACTGTTTTTAGGTACTGCGTGTACTCAATGGGTAGTAAATTATGTGCTTTCACCGTCTGTTGTAGATGACACGCTCACTTGCGGTGATCCTCCCATGATACACCATGCTGACTACAATCACTCAGAATCTCATTATCGTCTGGGTTACGTTATTATCTACCGTTGTCATCGAGGTTTCTTCCCTTCAGTAAATCCACTGATTGTAACATGTCTGCAGAGAGATTCCCCAGCTGGACTGGAGACCGGTGTCTGGGTACGCCCGGAGGAGGATGGTGAATTCCTATGCTTGCTCTCAAAGGAAATCAGTAAGTGTCACAGTTGTCAGATCTGGCATGACAGTGATTTCTGCCTCATGGTCACTCCCTATATAATGGAGGTCCCAAATAGTGATTAAGGGTCAAGATCATTCCACCTCTCCTCTCTTGAGAAGAGCAGTCATGTTTCAGAGGGTGATGGTTTAGGTTGGCTGACCCCAATCGGGAATACAGCAGGAAATCATCTCGGTACCATTCCACGCCACCATGACAATGACAGGCCATGGGAAACATGCCTTCGGCGGAATACCTCAACATCCTCAACATGGTGTTTATACAACCTTGTTTCTAATACATGCAGTTTGATGAGCTGGCTGCAGTCAGCAATTATTTTACATGTACAATTAGCCAGTGCTGACACGAGACCGAGTCAAAAACTGCCCTAACTATCTGATAATGATTGTAGAGATTGCAGTGGCCTCTGTTTGTGTCATTATACTCGGAGCTGTGATACTGACTCTGGTCGTCATGGCGATCAGGCATCATTTAAAGTATCGGGGCGGCCATGGAAACTTTGTTATGCTGGATGATATGATGGAAAATTCTGCTGATGACTAACAGCTATTTCTCTATATCCCTGGTTCCTGATCATTGATATGTATATAGGGATTGGTGACTGTCAGGGTCAAACAGGCCCAGCTGGTGCCATATTCTTAGACTGAAATAGCGGAATAGATCAGTGGTAGAGCACTGGATGAACAACCGTGAGCCCATGGGTCCGAATCCCGGTCACTTCTGGCTCTCGTTGTATGAACTCCTTACAGTAATACTAGCTAACGAGCCTCACTAGGAGTTGGAGCTTTGATACTGACCAGGTCATGGTACTCAATGCTGAGCTGAAACTGATGAAAAAACAAGTATCGGATCCGTTTGCTTTACCATGACAATGAAGATGTTAAATACAAGAAAAACTGAAATGAGGCCACTGCATCCAAAATAGGAGTTGCCTTTCCCTTATTCGAACTACGGACAGCATCTAGGCAGTAGTGTTATAGCCACAGGCGGAGACACGACTGAGTGAAGAGTTACCAATTGTTGCTAATTTTAAAAACAATTATTGATCCTTGCTCATGAGTTATGCACCCCGCATTACTATCCGCAGACTCGACCAAGTATTCACAGGCGGATCGCTGATTTATATATACACATCAATGTTCCTGATACTGGTAATGTGTCAGTATCTAGTATAGGTGATAATCTTAATATTGTGATAGATGAATAATTCATTCTCTTCTCTGAGATCTCAATAACTCATCACTTTTGTTTTTTAACCTTTCATCCGCTCTGATTGATCTTCCATTTGCATTCTCAACCTTTTTGTCTTTCTGTCTCAAGCTACGATTGTGTAGAGGCTGGCAGCTGTACTTTTATATGACATTTCTCTACAATGTAATTCAAAATCTATATTGTTGTTTTTTATTTATTTGTTGGGTGTATGTCTTTATTATCGTTTTTGTTACTATAAATTTGGTAAACCTTCTGATTTTGCCATTTGTAAATATTTTGCTAGGAATTAACTGAACATACTTTACTTGGCCTTCGTACATGTAAATGAACGGTTGATCAGCACGGGAACTAAACGCCTTGGATCATGAATTTCTCAGCTGTAATTTTATTCAGCGATTTTATCACTGAACATTTGACAAGGCCAAAGATCTACGTATAGAGGCTGCAGAAACCACAGCTCTGTTTTTATTTTATTACTATGATTAGTAATTATGTCAGACTGCAGATTAGTTAATTTGCTGACTTGGTTCGCGGTAAGGGATGGGTCAATGAAGCAGTACTTGTTCGTTTTCCTGACCACCCACACATGCCAGTGCGTCAGATCATCTAAGTACACTGGTATTTGGCCAGGAGAGGTCTTCTACTGCTTCGCCTGCCTATTACCCCGCCCGAAGAATTAGATCACCAGACTGGGTGTTGGTCATAATATTAGGAATTATGTTCTTAGTAGTGTTATAGGAGAGGACAGCGAGTCCAATTGATCCATATCTACTGCAGTTCCCGTGATTTTCTTTGCCGCAGCATTTTCAGATAAGATAATGGTGTACATTTTAAGGGCATCGCTCATCGCGGTCTGTGCTATATTTACTCTAGTCTTCGCTCAACCAAGACGCCCTACATTTGATTACTTCGAAGGCGTGAAAATGCCGAGAATAGGTACATGCTTCTATCTCAGTATCTGGTTATGTGCGTCGATCACTCGATTCGTGTGACTAGCCACTAGGACTAGGAGTAGGAGTAGGACTAAAAGTAGAACCAAGTGATTGATGTAACTCATTGCCAGTGCCTGAGTCACACTTATCGACTGAGGGAGTAAATTGATATGTCAAACTTGGATCACATCGCGAGGTCTTAGCTGGTTGTACTGATTGTATTTAAGTTTTGACCTCAAGCATTGAAGTTGGTAGATTCTTGACGACTTGAGATGAAATGAAATGACTTGCTTCTAGTTGCGCCTGACAATGAGTGTGACAAAAAGTGACAAACTTTGTGCCACACTCATCACGGACCAGAGTCCACTGTTTAGGCGCTTTGTCACAAAGTGCCTGGACAGTGGACTCTGGTCCGTGATGAAGTCGTTCAATATATGGGGTGACAAAATGTCAAAAGAGAGTGATCATGGGTATTGATTTGATTTTGATATGTCAGTGAATGACCCAATTAGACACTAGTGCAGTAGGGTAAGGTTCTTCAGCATAGCTTCTCCCCCATAAAACAAAGTTCCCCTGTTCTGTTCTATCTTCCTTCAAACTGTGAGTCTACATACATAACATAGTAACCTACAAATAGTCAAATATTCTAATAACATACTAGGTTCCTTACACTTAGGCATACATGCATGCTCTGTCAGCCCCTTCCCCTTTCACTTCTCTCAGGGTGTTGGGTAATCTGATGGAGCCACAAGAATTTTTCTGTGGGCATCGCTTGTTGAAATAAATGTCACACAATTTATTCCTGCGACTGATCCAGTTTGAGGCAAACTAAATACAGACTAAAATTCAGTCTCTTTATTAAGTCCGGTTTACATTACAGCAGTGATGGTCTGTGTAGATTCCTCTTTACTGTGATAACATGCATTGTTTCTTTCTCAGCTGTTGTCGGTTCCGGAATGGGTGGCTCAGTAGCAGCTTACACCCTGCAGAAGTTGTTTGGATCATCTCTCCCGACCATCGATGTTTTTGAGAAGAATAAAGTGGGTGGGCGAGCTGCAGAGTTAACAGTCGGCGGACGAGTGTATGAAGTGGGTGCCACCATGATTCATCCGAGAAATCAACTACTTAATGATTTTCAGTCTACCCTGGGTAAGTTCGATACCATGAACTAGAAGGATAGCTCAGTACTGCACTGGGCGCGCAATCGTGAGAACTCGGGTTCAAATCCTATTGGGATCCCATGGTATGCGTGGGCTCTCCACCGGAACCCTTACTCCTAACGCTCCAACAAGCCTCAGGCTTAGGAGGTCCATTAAATAGGAAGGCCAGGTGGCCGAGTAGAATAAAGGACAAAAACATTTTCTTCGATCTGTGCAGAATGGGAAAAGTTCCTTTCGTTTGTCTCGAATATTTCGATACCGATACATTGGGTTTCTTGTGTCAGTTACAAATACCTGATACTTTCAGAGAAAGGGACGAATCCGTTTCTAATACTCAATACACAATATATCTACAGGGATGTGACATAAAACGCCTGACTTACCAAAAATTTCATTGAGCGAATCTTATTTCAATTATTTAGGAGTTATTTTCTTTAAGTTCAATGTGAAAAGAACAAAATTGTAGTTTTTGCATCCAATTACACTAATGTGAATGCATGCAGTTAATAGGTTCCATTGTTTTTACTCTACTCAGTATCAAGGTCAAGGTGACTTAGATGACTGAACTAGCCAAACCGGGGGTGTGGATAGAAGTTCATAGCTACTACTAGTACTATACTTACCAAGTTACTGGCTAGTATTAGTAGCCAGCTGTTTTAGTAGGGTACTAACAAACTTCATAGTCATTGAATGCAGGTGAGCCAGTTGTTGAGAGAATGAGAGTACCGAATGCATTCTGCTTGTAACTGTTCTTGATTTCGATACTGAATCTCCATGAGCTAATTGTCACCATTTTTGTTCCACAAAATAGAACCAGTGACGGTGACGAGTACCGAAAATTTTGTATTCGATATTTCCAACCCTCAATCTGTGATAAAGGTTTTTTTTTAGGTGCACTG
>Ga0224511_10000774_pt1 | contig 16893 bp, 8 predicted proteins | sample SF_May12_sed_USG_2_FD_169988 | JGI IMG/M metagenome (GOLD analysis project Ga0224511, IMG submission 169988) | Sediment microbial communities from San Francisco Bay, California, United States - SF_May12_sed_USGS_8_1 | ecosystem: Environmental > Aquatic > Marine > Sediment | place: USA...
AAAAACCTTTTATGTGCAACACAAGATATAAATGAAAAACAGTTTTTTGCGTCTCCTGAAAAGTTGTCAAAATATTTTTACGACCTTTTGCACGCGCACCGACGATATGCGTATCGTATATGATACCTGAGGGAATTGTTCAGAAATGCGGCTGAAATTGCTCATCCAAATATAGCACAATAAAATGCATTTCTTTGCGTTATTAATGTGCAAGTGTTTATGAAGGCAACCGTTATCATGGTATCATAAATAGTAAAAAAAAATCGTTTTAAATGCTGAACTACTGTTGGTATTGAACATTGGACACCATTTTATGTAATTAAATACATAGCATTTTACGATTATGTAAATTATTTTTAATCGAAACTACGTTCATTTTTGTGAATGTCAGGATATTGTGTTATGTTATAAAAACAGTATTTTCTATAAAATTCAATATCACATAACCTAGACCTTAGTAAAATCGGTATATTCCCTAAAACGATTCGAAATTATTGCATATTTTTATGAAAGGCATATTTATTATACACAGTTAACAAACACCAAGTCCTTTAACACCGTATTCTATACTCCTATCATTTTGTCTGTTTATGACTTGTTTTGTATGCATTATACGACTACTCGTCACGAAATAATTTATCCGTGTTTGTTATGATTGAGGAAGTTGAAGATTTTGTAGTCCTATACAAGCGCACGTTTAAGTTGCATATGTTACATTGTAAAGAATCATTGAAACGAAGTACCACAAAATGGCCGTCTCATTCAGTTTTAAAATATGGATAACTTTTTTGTGTTGTTATACAGAAACAAAGGGTAAGACATTTAATAATAATTAACCTAAGAACAATTAATCGATTAATTACAAATCTGTTAATGTCTTTGCATGTTATTGTTTCTGACATACATACTTTTATAATCTTTGTGAAACTTAAAAACTAAATACAGTAGTTTTAACAAACCAAGCATATAATGTCTTCTTGTATCACAAGTCATAGTCATCTTTCTTTAAATAAGCATGCAGAACTACACATGATTCAATAGTTTTAAAATGTGTCGTTATACAATGTACATGTATTTGATATTCTGAATCGTTAGTAGGATTAACTGCCTAATATAGACATTATAAGGAAGTTTATTTCAAGTATGCTAAGTAGATTGCATTTTTAAAGAAACCTAATTTCAGGATCGATTGTGTTCGAAATTGTGAACGAGCCTGTAAACCTGCCTGAAGCCTTTACCAGATGTTCGCTAGCCCAACCACAGTTCAAGTTTGAGAACAACACGTTTACACTGACTGAAAAATCAATAGACTTGCAAGTGGGCACCGAGTACTGGCTTGGCTATATCTCAACCGAAACACCTTATCTTTATTTTGGTAAGTGATGTCGGTGTTACCTCTAATATTCATTATTAATTAAATAAAATAAGGACATGGTTAAACGTAATCAAGGTCTATCTTCGCTTGTGCAAGTCACAATGCAATGTAACATATTTATTAAAGTATGAACGTACTTTTGACAACAGATATAGCATCAGTGTTTTTCATGTTTAGTTCCTTCTTCGAAAATGGAGGGAAAGAAAACTAAACCATTTCAAACTCATTGATAATTTACTATTAATTTTATCCTGCAATATATGTATTTGATGACAGCGCAACATCTATTTCAGGCTGCTTTGCAAACTCCGAATTGCAGCACACAGTTTTGACGTTTGACAGACTGGCATTCGACAAAGTGAAAGAATGTGCGAAAATATGTTTTGAGTCGAGTTATATTGGGTTATCGAAATTTCGGGTATGGTAACATTCGTGTGATAAAAATGTTTGTCCTTGCAAGGGATAAAAATGAAACTTACATCATTAGCGTTGTCACATTTATTATTACAGTTTTATACTTAATATTAGGTACTGCAGTTAGTATGTCAAAAATGTTTTTTTTCCAGAACAAAAGCCTTGTATGTAGTTGCTATAATGACATGGTTAATCACTCTGATGGAAATAAATCCACTTGCACTGCCGAATGCGATCCGTATGTGTGCGGTTCCCCTAATGGTGACGATGTCTCAGTTTATAAACGTCTGGAGGCTGAGCCTTGTGAGTAAAATTTAAACTTTATTATTAGGTCGTTTCTTTTATCCTAAAATGGAAAGCTATATAATTGATACCAATAACAGTTGTTTCAATATTTATTTGTTCCTTAAACGTTCTTCATATAAAGATCTTTCGCTTTTTATTATTGTAAGAACAGTTGTTGCAGTTTTTTATTTTAACAGTATTATTACAGAATGTATTTTTTCCCAATACATGTTAGCTACATATTTTCCAAGTTGTCAGTCTTATCAATCCATCGGCAGTGAAATCAGTATTTGAATAAAATACTTTTGCAGTATTATCTTAATACAAAGCCATAGACTGTAAGGTTGTGTTAAGTCATAACTAATAACTGGTGCCTTCTTGGTACTATTGTAGATAATGTCAATCATTTAATGTTTAGTTCATTCGACACCCTCAGTAGTTCCTCAGTGTCTTTTGATGGAACCTCGTGGGGGCAACAACACACTTATGTGGACAAACTGCTCATTGGCGTTCCTGGGACTATGTCAACCTAATTTCAAAGGGCAGTGTAAGCATTTTGGTTCTGAATAATCCATCGCATCTGATGCATATAATGTGACGTTTAAAAGTGTACTTTAAATGACACTTGTAACTGCAATCACTTCTGTTTGGCATACGTCTTCAATTTTAATCAGAACGCAAACATGCCAACATGTTCTACTCTACTTTTAATATTTTATTTGTTATGTTATAGCCATGCTTGCGGTTGATCATGTTACTAATCAAACTTCAACAAAATGGAACACAAAAGTAATAAATTGTTTAAGCAATGGACACTATCCTGCAAGAAGTAATAATTCAAAACATTTCAACCTTTCTGTAAACGAATCACAAAGATGGACTGGGATAACTTTATTTCCAGAAATAAGAAAACCTGAAGGTATGTATACCGCTGTCTACTTTCTGTAAAACCTTTTTTGTTATTTAGAAATTAATAACTGACTTAGCGGGGCATTTGAGCAAAATAGCCCTGGCATTATGATAATGGCCCGAGGACTTTAGCCCGAGGGCCATTATTATTGCAGGGTTATTATCCCTAAAATTCCCCGCTATGCCAATTATTGAACTGTTTAATACACATGTTCATTTTACTTTTTGGGGTACCGACTATTATTCTTTCTTACTAAATCAACGCTTTATAACACAGTGTAAAAAACTAAATGTTATCACCTCGAATGGGCTCGATATATGCATATTTTGCATACAGGATGTTTTCAAAATGTAAAACAAAGAGTTTGAAAAACAATGTTTTCAATACATTGTTAACTTGTGTCTTCTTTTTTCAAATATTAATTTTATTGATAGTATCCGATTTCAAGAATCTGTCCGGATACTATTAATATTGAACAAGATCACCCCATTTAAATATATACCATTTTGATTATTAAAAACATTATATAAATATCACCAGGACATTTAGAAAATTCAATTTATTGTTAACTTACATTTTTAAGGTTAGTTTCCATAAAAATCAGAGTTCATCTGTTTTCGAACTTACACCGATATGTTTTTGATTACAAAATTTAATAATGACGTCGTGTACGACAGTTTAAATTCAAAATCAGTACTTTTCCGTGTTAGTTACGAAACACAGTTGTTTTTGTCCTGGAAATGTACTGCAAAGTTCTAATACATCTTTGTTATGTTTGCAAGAGATTTCAGCGTACGCACCGCAATGTCAGAGCGGTCGGCCATCATTTTCGTGCAATGATCACTTGCGGATCGGCCGCTGACGTATGATTTTTTAATGCCCATAACGTATATTTTTCTCAATGTTTTCTTCGCTCACTTCGCTCGCGATTTGTTTTAAGCATATTATTCATAGAAATATGACCAAAGCACGCTAAGAATGGCCCCCGTTGACAAAGTCCACGCCCACCTTAGGTCAAATCCTGGATACGCCACTGATGACGTCATTTTTCACACGTGTGCGCGTCCTTCTAGGGCTATTATCGCTGATAATTGCCCCGGGGTAAAACGTGATAATACTTTATGGAGGGCGATAATGAGTCCAGAATCAGAACAAATATGTTACTATTTATAGTAACATGTGTATTTTTTAAATACATTGTGGTTTATTCTTCAACATTTAAGTGCTCTAAAAACTACATTATTTTAATTTCCGATAAATATAACGAATATAAATGTGTGTTGTTTATGCTTTGCTTGAGATTAAGATCCATTGCCATCAGTACGTTGTAATTAAAATGCACACGAATACCCTATATTTCCACTTGGTCTGTAAAAATGTGCACACAACATGTTTTTGCGTTTTGTTTACAGGAAACATCTTCCCAAGCGCGAACTGGTCTTTTGTTTATGTCAAGAACTATGAACTATTTTCAACATGTAACTTCACCGAACACAAACGTTACCTTTGTCAAACAGGTAACTATGTGTACAACCAATGCTTTTAAAACTACATCGTTCTAGAAATTGGAATAATGTTGTTTTCTGATATATTGGCTTTTAAGATAATCATTTAACATATAACCTTTACGTTCAAATTGCAAAAACAACACTGTATGCTGTACATTAAGTGAATTATTATTGATCAGAAAGAAGATCATCACATTGGTCAACATCCCAAACGACAGGCCTTGCTGTTGGAGTAACAATCCCGATTGTTATTATAGTTGTGGCCGTTGTCATCATTGTCTGGAAAAGGTACACTCTGTTTCTAATTATTAATGATAAGGGTTTATTTAGCATTTTAGAAATATCGTTATTTTATCTTTTTAATAAGCTGACAATTATATGACGTCATTAACTATAGCTATATAACAGTAATAAATAATTAAATGTTCTAATCAATATTTTTCATAGAAACAGTTTAGCCCGCTGTTGGCAAAGAAACCAACCAGATCAGTCGTCCGACAAATCAACTAACGGAGCTCAATGTACTGAAAGGGCGGTGAATCATAACTACGTTGTACTAGAAAAGCACAAAAATACTACAGAACATGATAATGACGAACAAAAGCAAATTGAAGACGACCAGGACCATTACCATTTACCAAATGATTCCCCTTGTGATAACGCTGCATACGTCAAACAAGACGATGATTATGACACAACAGATCAATCTAAACGCCATGCTGATAAGCCCGGCAAACCTGGAAACGTTTACAACACCTTTAACGACTTTCAGCAACATGACGACTATAACCATCTTGGCGACCACAAGAAACTTCCTCGTGTCAGGGAGAATGAATACAACACGACTAAGGGCGCCATGGCACCAGCGATTGACGGTGATACATACAACTATCTGAATGAGGGTCCCAAGACAACCCTGCGTCCTGACAACGTGTTAGGCATGTCTAGGGTTGATGATGACTATAATAGAATGCCACCTGTGTGTGGTACAAAGACTACATAATTTTAATGAGATAAAAGGAGACGACGCATATTTTACATCTGACAGCTTTTAATAGAATCAAATTACGTATAAACATATAAGCGGTACAAAGATATCAGTGATCGGAAGCAACTCGAATGGAAATGACAATATTCCAGGACATTAATGCTTTGTAACGCAATAGATATGTGTTCCCCCTGCAAATGCGTTTTACAATTCGATTTTCATACACTTGTTGTACAAAAATATATATATCATCTGCTTAAATACTTAAAATACAGTTATTATATGATAATTTGTTTATTCCTGTATGTGATTAAACATTTCGTTTCGCGTGTTTGTTTGCATTCAAAATATATCGTTCAAAACGGTTTTATTATTCCTTATTATATGTTTACATATGTGCGTTTGACTTTGTAAGTATTAAATTAACGAACTTTTACCCACGCTGTGAATAATTCGTATATATATGTAACATACCTTGATTGTTCACCGTCAAATGACCCTTCATCAAGATAAACAGAAGCGGGAACTTGTATAGGCTTTTATACTTCCTTCTCTTATTCTGTATACTCCATTTAAGTACATTATATCATTGAATCGTTTTGTGTTTGCATCGTCCTTTGTTTGTACCGAACTTTGTACGGGATGAGTGTCATTTTGTGTGTAACTATATATATGAAATAAATATTGTTTAAAATACGTATGACAGCTGTTCCACTTAATTAAGATAAAGAAATGAATAAATGAATGGTTGAGGACTCATACACAATCTGTTGCTTAAAGCTTATCAGTTTGGCTTAAAACTTTTGTTATTCCTATCAAAGTAACCAACAAAGCATAAAGTTAATTATAATTAATGAAACAATGTTATCAATGTTTTAATCCCAGGAACAACAATTTAACTGAAATCTCCATCAGTCTAGCAGTACAAAGTACATTAAGCAGCATACCGAAAATGAGTTATAATAAAATAATAAAGTTCTCATATAATGTTATCAATACTGAAAATTTAATATGAGTTTTAAGCTGTTTTAGATTTTACTTATTTATTTAAGATTTATTGCAATCCCATAAAATCGAAAGACCAATCAATCCAGATCAAACCCATCTCAGTTTTGAACGAAAACACAATAAAATTAAGGAGACAGAAGTCATAAATATCCCTATATGCTGAGCGCTAAGCAAAGAAATGCGGGCGACAGCTTTAATCGCGAATACAAACCAAACTGAAGAGACGTTTTTGTATAGTAAATGAGACTTAATCGGCATACATAATCTCAGCATGACATGAATTATTCAAAGATTGTGTTATATGAACTTTTGATCATGGTTAGGTATAACGACACTATGCATTTTTCAGGATCAAGGATCACATTTGCTGTTTTTTCTGTAGACATAAATAGATAGAAGTTAAGCGAATATTTAACAAAAGTCTTCCTTTTTATAAAAAAAACTTGTAACGTTTGGTTTACATAGTTTGTTTACATGCTTTTTGTTAGCTTGAGTCTTTTCTTGTGTAAATGATTTTTTCGTATTAGTATGGAAACAAATATTTGACAACTTCTATAATTTCTCTATGAAGTTGATTACTACAAGTGTAGGAGCGACAACCTTGTGAAGTGATAACTGATACTAGACATTGCGATATGTCTGGTACAGTTGTCCCTTACTGCTGACTTATGATAAAGCAATCAGCCGCTTGTGGAGTAAATGGGCTTTCATCAGTTTAATTGCACTTACGAACCACCTAAAATGCTGGCTAGATGGATTGACCGCCAACGAATTACCAAATCAGTGTAAAAATGGCACGAAATCAAAACTAAACAAACACACAATACAACATTAAAGGACAATAACGGTATTTGAAGATGTTTTTGTATTGTTTTCTCGTAAAACAATATTTACATTCGCTTATTATTTTCTAAGGGAAAAGTTAACATTCATTTTTCATGACTCGCATGGCTTTTTCGCGCAAAAATTATGTCGTTGTTTACTTTATTAAAGAACGCTGATTGGTCAGCGCAATAGAAACCAATAGAAACAAAGTCACGTGTGTATAACGTTATTGAATTTGGACGAAAATTTAAAAAACGTGGTTTAATAAATAGCATTTAATATGGTATTAGCCATTTACAAGATTTGATAAAAGTTACCGTGCAATTGTTTGTATGTTCGTGGGAAAAAATATTTAAAAGTACTTAAACATTACCGTTGAACGTGAGCATTTAACCGTACACCTTAGTTTGAATAAATGTTCACCTAAATCATAAGTATATCAACTTAAATGATAAACTGCAATACGATTTCGATATTTCATAGACACACTGGGATGATAAACATTCGCGAATATTTAAAATCCTAGCCGTTTGTAAAAGCTCTCGGGATCGATCGGTTTTAAACTCAGTTAACTCATACGCATACGGAAACATTCGGGAATGCTATGTTTGGAAACTTATTGAGCTGAACTGTTAGGTATTGCCAATTTGAAATCTGATCCGACCATTTACGGAAATAATCGAATGTCTTTTCGCTAAATTATAAATCTTATTTGACTAACCCAGTCAAAAAAGAAAATTCATTTTTAGAATGGCCAGAAATGTTACGGAAAGCGTTTCTAAGTTGAAAAGCTTTGTCAATACTTTTTAAAGTATGCATTTTATAATATTTATGTGTGTAATTGACATTTAATTTAGGTGAATTTGGCCAGGAATAAAACTTTAATAGCAATATATAACATTTAATTTAGAAGCTATAACGCACGCATTTCCTTGGCATTAATTCGTCGCAGATAAAACTCACAAATAACAACTAAAGTAATCACAAATGTACTGGGGAGGAGAAAAACATGACTGTCCAGAACAATCAGTTTGTAACATTAATTAATGTACGTGTATAAGTACATGTATGTATATAAAACGAATTGGCAAGGTGTGTATTATATAATTGATAATTCTGAATAAATCGTTAAAAAACACCAGTTAAAACTTGTTGGGTACTGTCTAATATAGTGCATGTTACAAGTAATATATTTAACAAAGCCTTTATCTCTATAATTTAACTATTTACGGTTTCTCAATGCTCACTGAAAATAAATAGGTCACACAAAACACACCTATATCCAACTGTTATCTTTAAATTGATATTTGTTTAAGATTGCTGGTCGTGTTATAATTTACACTGTCATTCAGGAAGTTGGATGTTTGGTTATTTATATAAATGAATCAATACAAGCTCAGCTTTAAGTTAATGTCTCTATCAGTTTTATAATGTGAAAAATAACTAAAACAAGGATTACCACAAGATGGCCGTCTTTTTCCGTTTTAAAACGTGGATACTACTGTTTATATGTTTAGTTAGAATTACAGGTAAGGTATTTTATGACAATTTTATTCACACTCTTCAACATTCTAAATTGTCTACACAGCGTTATTTACAACACATTAATGTTTTCATGACATATGCATGCTATTTGTGTCTAGTGCATGTGTACAAAATGTATCTCATTATGAAGTTATTTGATAGAAGTGCATGCACAATATATCGAAATGCTGTTTGTTTCTATTAGCAAACTATTGACGACTACTTAAATAAGTGTATTTTAATTCCTAAATAACGACGCAATAACAACATAATCAATATTAAATGTTAAATATTTATAACAATGATATGTTTTCCACATTCCAAAACCATTCCAATCGTAGTATTTTTGCCATAATTGACCACAGTGTTCGCAATAAATGACTAATATATGTTTTTATTTTAAGGATCGGTTGCGTTCGAAATTGTAGATCAGCGTGTAAACTTTATTGAAGCCATACAAAGATGTCAGCTAGCACAGCCGCAGTTCCATTTTGAAAACAACACGTTTAAACTGTCACATGAAGACTCCATGGATTTAGAAAGAGACGCCGAGTATTGGCTTGGGTATTTCTTGCCGGAAGTCGCGTATCTTTATCTTGGTAACTAGGAGAAGTAACATTAAAATTACCATTTCAATAAAAGTGTCAGTACTTTAAACAACTGTTTTACCCGCAATAATTTCAACGAATTACTATAGATTTCCTATAAATCTTAGTCGATGCGTTCGATGTTATTAGAATTAGGAACACTTATAAACATATATATGCAATAGTAAAACTAATAGTATCTGGCATAAGTAAAGGGAAAACATTAAAACATGAATACATAGTATGTTATTTCTAAGCAGTGGTTTATCAAACTCAAACAAGTAATACTGCGAAATACGCGAACTATTGCACACTCCGACATGCACAACTTCGACACTGTCAGCATTGTTAGAAATATTCCGTTGGCAATAAAAATTGTTTTGTTAACATTTTGGCATTAAAATTGCTGACTTTGTTTACTAAACTATATTTAGGTTGCTTTACAAAAATGGATTTGACAAATAATAAGCTAGAAAACACGGTGCTAAGACACAAGTTAGAAGATTGTGCAACCATTTGTTTAGAATCGAAGTTCTTTGGGATGTCATATTTGGTACGTATAAACGATATTTATTTAAACGTGATATGGACAAATAACTTTTTTGCAGTTTTGAAAAGTATTTTGGACTGTTTAAGTTTTGTTCTATTCTATAATTATGAAACGTGCTTAATTATATGCTACACTTCTATATAACAAAAAAAGATATAGTGTCCCAATGTGTTTTTTAATTCAGGACAAACATGCAGTCCAGTGTCATTGTTTTAATAACATGGAAAATCTCTCCTATGGAAATAAGTCCACGTGTACTGAAAAATGCAATAAGTACGTCTGTGGCTCGCCCGTTACAGATGATGTCTCGGTTTATAAACGTTTAGATGCTGAACCGGGTATGTAGACTTCACATTTCTTAAAATGATTTTTTCAATTCGAACACCAAGATTAACAACATTATAAAACATTAATAAACACTGACTTAAAATCTCAAAAAACACAAAGAGCAATATATTTCGACTAAAACATTTATTGTAATTTTCTAAATTAAAAGGCAAACTGTTTTTACAAACTTTCCTATTTGAATTTGTTTTTCTTTTTTGCAGCGTTTTAGTTTTTAATATGAAGTGTAGTTAAAGTGGTAATACTTTAGTTAAAGTTGTACTGTTGATAAAAGTTAAGACTTTAATGTTTAGGTTACACGACACCATCACGATCTCAATGTCTGTTAATGCAACCTCATTGGGGTAACAACACACTTCAGTGGGAGGACTGCTTGATTGGGCACGCAGGGTTATGTCAGACATACGCACTGATTAGCTGTAAGTGTTGAACGTCTTTATATGCCAGATAAAATTGAGATTTTAATACCACTGCACAAAATCTACATTTTGAAGGTGTAGAATAAAATGAAATCAGATCGTCCGACCGTTCGCCCGTCATCCCATTAATGTACAGGACATAATTAAGATATATAGGGTGACTTCTTAAACTACAAATGTAGAGTTTGTAATGAGGAAGAGCAGTGCACAAAAACCATAACTATGCTATTGATATTTAAGCGTAATACCGACTGGTTCTAGTTTACTTTTTACATCATATGATTTAGTTGTTTTTCAGCTTATTCTGTGACAAACCAAGCTCCAAAAGAATGGAACACACAAGCCATAAACTGTTTAAGTAATGGACGGTATCCTGCGAGTAGTAATTTTTCACAACATGTTAACATTTCGGAGAACGAATCCCCAAAATGGACTGGGATAACGTCATTTCCTGTAATAAAAAAACTTGACAGTATGTATAGCATTTCTCAGTGACACTTTACCCCCTCAATTACATAAGCATAAACAAAACATAGAGCGTGGGTATCATACTCAGATCATTTAAATATTCATTTGCTATTTAGATGCATTGTAAACAATACTTAAAGATGCTAGGTCTGAATCTTTTTACCCTTAAAATCAGTCACAAATCATGCAAAATGTTAAGTATACTTAATAAATTTACATTGCAACAGGATTTTTAAATGTTTGTGACAAAAAATGTGTTTATGGACAAAAACTAAAAACACAACAACAACCACACAGAAAATCACACATAAAAACCCTTGCAGGAGCCGGGAATTGAACCCGGGACCTCTTGCACCCAAAGAGAATGCGTTACCCCTGCACCACCGAGTCAACTGAGAGTATCGTGTTTTAACAAGCTATTTAACTTTTTCGACGCAATGAGTCGAAACGTAAATAAAAAAGCCGAATTTGCGGGCCAGACATTTTCAACAAATTCAATTTTTCTGTCATATTTTTACATGCATGAATACTATATTTAGCAGTTTCTCATATTTACGGGAGTAGTTTTCACTGCTTAAATTTGGTTAAAATGTAAGATGTAAACAAGTCTGACCTAAAAGATACAGGCATAGCATCTTTAATATTAGAAAAGCTGACAAAGTTGCCCTACATTGCCGATTGATCTGTTAATATTGTGTTTACAAAATGTTTTTATGTCAAACAGGAAACAAACTTCCAAGCGCGTTCACGTATTTTGTGTTTGTCCGGAACAATGTACTATATGCAACACGCGACATCACTGCACGCATGCGTTACTTTTGTCAAACAGGTAACTATTTAGCTATCATAACAATCGCCACTGTGTTATATTTTTCAGCATTTGACGAGTATTTTAAGAAATGAAAATGCAAAATGTTTTTTTCCATACATGTTTTTGTAACATACACTGATGTTTACTGTTTTATATTTAAAATAAATTTACTTTAATCCCACAATAACAACGCAGTTACAACGCAGAAGACAGCTTCAAACCCGAATGAAGGGCAAACGGGAATGACTTCTGGTAAATAGTTTGCTCAAGTTGCTCATCATCATCATCATCATCATCATCATCATCATCATCATCATCATCATCATCATCAATCATCATCAGCATCATCATCATCATCATCATCATTAGCTTATCATTACCATACCTCCCATAATCATCAATATGATTATGATTTTTTATAATCAAAATTATGGCAGGACATCGTTTATTTCTATATATGTATGTTCATGTTTTATATCTGAACGCTAAATGTGTTAACGTTTGAAATGATAATGTAATCCGCAAACAAGTAATATTCTGTCATAGGTACTACTGTTGATAACCCTTCACAAACAAGGCAGACAACAGCTTCAAACGCGAATGAAAGGCAAATGGAAGAAAGTTCTGGTAAATGATAATCGCTTGTCAAAACCCTGTCACCATATTATGACTTATATTTATAAAAATAAATCGTATTGTTTTACACGTTTGCAGATATTTATTTATTATTTCTACTCGAGTTCCAGTAGTAATAATATTGGTGCGCATTCATCATAAACATTGACACTATTGCTGTATGAGTGTTCGACCAAGTGCATATAAGATACATGTACATTATAAGTATTTTCTGGTTTCAGGATCAAAATTGACAATTGCAATTGGTTTGACAGTCCCGATTATCATTATAATCGTTATTATTGTCATCGTTGTCTGGAAAAGGTAAGATAAGCTGAGCAATGTTTCTAGTAACTATATATTTTTTTCTTTTTTTAAACTGTACAGCAATCATATGATATAGTCCTGATGAAACAAATTTGAATTACTGGACACGATAGAATATTTTAGAAAAAAAGCATTTCAGAAAACCAAATTTACGTCGTGTTGATGGACCGTTTAGAAGAACCTTATTCGAATAAAGCGTACTAAGCGTGATATATAATATTTAAAGAATATTTGAACGTGCAATGAAACATTCCGTCTGGTAAAGTTTACTCGTGCATGAACATTGTGGATCTAAATGGACAATTGACACCGAATTCAGCGGATTAGTGTTTTATATCCTGAAGGACATGAAATCACCATATATGCATTGTAATAAGATGCTAAAATATTTTATAATATATAACACATAACACCTTTGACGTGCTGTCAAAAACGTATAACAACCTATCTCAAAAATATATGTTTAGTAGGAATTAAACAGTTGTCTTTATTTTATTGCCGTACTATCAATTTTATAGGAACACTTTAGTCCGTTGTTGTCGAAAGAAGAAACAAACCGATCCGTATTCCGACCCACCAATCGATGGTTCGCAATTAACTGATACAGCATTAAATCACACTTACTTTGTTTTGGAAAAACATACAAAAGAAAGTGACATTAACGTAAAACACCAACTTGACAATAAACAAGAGAATTACGCATTACCTAAATATTCAGCATATGAAGCTATATACGCCGAAAAAGAGGATGATTATCACACAACAGTCCAAAGCAAAAGCCCTGCTGTAACGCCCGGCAAGCCTGGTAACGTCTACAACACGTTTAACGACTTTCAGCAACCAGACGACTATGATTATCTTGGGGACCACAAGAAGAAAGTCCCTAGAGTCACCGACAACGACTACAGTACGACACAGGCCGTCATGTCACCAGCAACTGACGATGACACGTACAACCACCTGAATGAGGAACCAAAGACATCCGCGCGTCCTGACAACGTGTACGGCATGACACGTGTCAACAATGACTATGACTGTTAGTGGTACAATGACTATAGATTACATGACAGAAGACGGTACACATTCTAATATTAACAAGTTTCAGATATTCACTTGCATGAGCCTTTTACAACATTATAATTGCAATTCAATTGTCGTACATTTGATGTGCAAGAAAATATATATTTTTTGCTTCGTAATGCTTAAAATAAAGTCATAATATGATTTTTACTATTCCTGTATGTGCTTGAACAGTGCATTTCACTTTTATTTGCTTTGCTAAAATTAATTGTTAACAATGTTTATTTATATTATTCCCAACTGTATGTTGTGCATTCGTTGCTGTTGGCTGTTACGAGTTATTTGTTAGGTCGTGGAGTTTTCGTATTTCCTAACTAAATTGTAAAACGGCAAAACTTCATTTCATTAAGGTTAACAAAAGCAAGAACGTGTATACTCTTTAAGCATCCTTCTTAATTGTGTATACTGTATATGACTTGTATAAATATCGTTGCATCTGTAATGTTTGTATTTTGCTTGTGTTAATAAAAATGTCCGTTTTGTTTAATTATATATATGAAATAAATATTGTTTATACTCTAACTATGACTAGTTAATTATGATATAGGGGTGAATACATAAATGGTCGAATACTCGAACACACACCATCAGAATTGGTAGCCTTATAACAGCTGAGCGTGAAACTTTTGTTAATTTTTTATAAAAAAATGTAAACAATACGACAAAGCATAACTTCGTTATAAGTAAAACAAACTTATTTATGCTTTAAACACAGGTACAACAATTCAAACCATCCTAAAGTCTAGCAGTACAAAGTAATCTGAGCAGTTTTAGTTAGCAAGTGATAATAAGATGACAAAAATAAAATGTGATATGATGAATAACATTTTCTAAATATACTCTAGTTAATTTAAAGCAATTTTCAAATTTTAGTGAAAAACAGATGAAAAATACCATTCGAACAGAGTTATCCTATACTGATCGCTATGCAAAGAAATAATTGGATTCAGTTTAATGACGTCTGTGGTATGACGCGGTCCTATAATACACCCCGGACCTGGTGCTCACTGAGCAAACCCCTTTACCACTAGAGAGGAGCCACCGCTGCGGTGTAATGTTTTAATGCTTTATGAGTTGTACCTGATGTGTTCCAAATGTTATTGCGATAGAAAGTATCATTATTTTCTCCCCCTTTATTTCCTTAATATATGGTTTAAATTATACCATATTTTAGTTTGTATAAATACAGCACCCAACTCGTAATCCGAGGGACAAGGAATCAAGCAAACCTTTCCACGTCTAACGACTTTCAGCAACAAGACGACTACAACCAAATTGACGACTAGAAAAAAATCGTGTTACAGAAATTGCATTTTCATGACACTCGACACTCGGCCATGGCGATTAATGATAACACTAGACGTATTTAAAATATTAATCATTTGTTTTAAATTGTCTATTTTAAATGGTATCTATATCGTTAAAGATGCTATGCATGTATCTTTTAGGTATACATTGTTTACATCTTACATTTTAACCATTTTTAAGCAGTAAAACCTACTCCCGTAAATATAGGAAACTGCCAAATATAGTTATTTATGCATGTAAAAATATTACAGAAAAAATGAATTTGTTGAAAATGTGTGGCCCGCAAATTCGGCTTTGACTACAATCGATACTCTCAGTTGACTCGGTGGTGCAGTGGTAACGTATCCGCTTTGGGTGCATGAGGTCCCGGGTTCAATTCGCGCCTCCGGCAAGGGTTTTTATGTTTGATTATTTGTCACAATATTTGGTAATTCCTTTTGCAATGTTAATTTATTTAGTGTACTAACATATTGCAATATTTTTGACCGATTCCAAGGAAATAAAGATACAGGCCTAGTGAGTGCGTTACATTTTTAAACGTTCCTTTAATTGTTATTATTCTAATTTAGTTGTGACCTTGTACATAATAAATATTAAAACGAACCTACGTTGTGCTAATATATCTTATTGTTATAATATCTTGCAGCGGTAGTCGACGCATTTAACCCTTACAGCTGATCAATAAAGTCAAGCAGTTTGAAGTTTTATTCATAAAACCAGAAGGTCATTGACCCATGTGGCATATTTACAAATATATATCATAAATTATACAGCAAACATATTTATAAATATTAAGTAAATAACATAACCTTTATAAATATATGACAGAAAAAAAGAAGAAAAGAAAAAGGAAGAAAAAGTATATACAGGCTATCTAGATCATTTTCAGTTCATACATGCACGTGTATATTGTAGGAATTATTTTCAAAGTCGTATGCGAATCTTCATCCCCAAAGTACAAATAGTTTTAAAGGGTTACAATTGTCTACTAGTAAACTATGATAACTACAAATTGACAGTTATTATGTAAAGTATTTAATAAATACTGTATAATATACTGTAGATAAAGTATCTAATTCAAGATTACATATCTACTCAGAGCTCTACTAGACGGGTCAATATATGAAAAAAAAAATCCCTAAACCCCCCAAAAATTGATACAAAAGGTTTCTCAATTGTTTTTGGTACCCTTAGGCATGCTAAATAACATACTAAAAATCTAGTACAATCTGACTTCCGGAAAAGGGTCATTTTCAAGATGGCATCCAAGATGGCCGCCGAGAGCGAGAGAGTCTGTGATGGCAAGCACGCAGATTCTCTTGTAACAATGCGATATAACATCTTCAGCAAGAAGGTTGTCTCTTCTTCGTCGTTTGTAACCCCGGAACGTCTTCCTCCAACTGAATCTGCTACCAAACTTCACTGTTGCAAAGTGTACTACCAGATCATGGTTTGGATGGGAATGGAGGAGGATATGGATGCCATGAACTGGGGTGGAAGCTACTGGATAATCGGTTCGTCCCACTGATGTCAAGAATAAATGCTG
>Ga0224511_10000775_pt1 | contig 16888 bp, 9 predicted proteins | sample SF_May12_sed_USG_2_FD_169988 | JGI IMG/M metagenome (GOLD analysis project Ga0224511, IMG submission 169988) | Sediment microbial communities from San Francisco Bay, California, United States - SF_May12_sed_USGS_8_1 | ecosystem: Environmental > Aquatic > Marine > Sediment | place: USA...
TTACGATTAACAAAATGCATTTTTAAAGGTTGTGAGTCTTGCCATAATTATGTTTTGAATTTGAACAGTTGTATACAAATATAATTTAAAACAAATGTCCCATCCCTCGGCATTTACATTAGTGGTGACATTTATTTAAGGATTGATTTTCATTCTGGGTGCATTTATGGGATCATGAACGCAATGGTCAAACTGGCAAATCCATGCACCCAGAATGAAATTCAATCCTTATATTTACATTGTTAAATAAAGAAATGCGCTATATTTAAATTCAATTTCACATATAAAGTGCTTGGTTTAAGTGAATAAAATAACCTTGTCAGCGGGAGGAAAAAGTTTGTTTCCTTTCCTCATAACACATTCTAATTATTTATTACGCGCTATGAATAAAACTTCCAGGTGAATAATTATTTCTTTAAAAATCACGGGTCGCAAATTAAAACAGTAAGTGTAATAGTACATACACCGATAACATTACTGTTTAAAGGGGCGCAACTAATGAACAATGCCGTTTGAGTATTGATTTTACTGTGCTGTGCTGCAACAAAATGTTTTTATGCATTGTTTACATTACGTTGCAAAATCGAAACAAGTTTGGCTGTTTTTCTACAGCTTTTTTACACAAATGGATGAAAAGAAAATTAAGAATTGCGTGTTTTAGCTTCAGATTATGTTGAACAAAGTAAGTTCTTTTTATGTGTGCAGTATTTGCTTAAGAAATATGTTATTTAAATTTAAAAGAATGAAAACAATGAAAAAGAATGTCAAACAGGCAGGATTCCGTTGTAAATGTGTCTTGAAATCAATGTTTATGCTTTTATTTACAAGAATAAACAATGAACAGTCGTCTATCGTTAGCAAAATATCACTTTACTTGGCGATACATGTGACAATCTACTTCATAAGGTAGGTCGAGTTTTCGTTTTAAAATAATAAAAAGTTCGCAATGTAGAATGTTATGAAAAGTCTAAGCCAGTGATGAGGCTTTGTAATTACAGGCTCATAAACGCAAACGTTTTCCTTATCAAAATGCTTGTTGAATGTACATGTTGTACAATATTCATTACTACTCTGTATACTTCCATGTGTCGCATAATAGTACATTTTAACTTATCATGTGAAGAGATATATTTTATATGTTTTACATAAATGACAGTGTTGATACTTATAGTTTAAAAGTTTACAAATAAATGGTCACTGAACTACATGTATGTTTTATTCTTTTTCATGTTTTTATACTTAGTTATATCATTATCGTTATACATAAACCAACATCATTCCACACACAAAAATATACCCAAACGGCCTCATTATCAAATGTTTTTTTGATGACCGACCCTTCAGTACCTTCAGTACTTTGATTTAATTTATCAACGGTTTATCCAAATTGTTGCTCATTAAATATATAAATAATATTTCTACAATAACACGCATGGTGTTAAGCATATGCCTTGCACAGGGGGAAATATTTGTTGAACCTACATAAATAACACCAAAATATTATGTACAGGTAGGTTCAAAACAAAATGTTCCGCTGGGTTACACATAACATAGTTGTAGTCTTCGTCAGTATATGTCATATGAAATAAAGCTAGGTTTTGTATTTGTACTTGAAATATATACTATGTTTTCAACATTAAGCTAAAAATGTGACAACGGAAACAGATGTTCGCAAAAAGGTAAGCTAGACACACCCTTGACCCCTAAGTGAGATTTTACATGTAGATCTGGTTCACAGTTTGCCAAAACACAAACTTCGCAGGTGCACATGCTGACACGATCTACATTTTTAGCTCACCTGAGCACAAAGTGCTCAAGGTGAGCTATTGTGATCGGTCTTTGTCCGTCGTCCGTCGTGCGGTGTGCGTCGTGCGTCGTCCGTAAACTTTTTTTACTTAAACAACTTCTCCTCTGAAACCGCTCATTGGATTTTGACCAAAATTTACAGGAATGATCCCTGGGTGGTCCCCTATTAAAGTTGTTCAAACCGTTCCAGTTGGTTGCATAAGTAGGTCACAAAGTCAAAAAATAGGTTTTCAAAATGCAATTTTCAAAAATCTTCTTGTCTGAAACTACAAGGCCCAAAACTTTCACATTTGGTATATAGCATCATCTAGAGGTCCTCTACCAAAGTTTTTCACATTATGCCCCTGGGGTCAAATTTGACCCTGCCCCGGGGGTCACAATTTTACATTGAATTATATAAGGAAAAGTTAAAAAGACATCTTCTCTTGAACCGCTAATGGTAATCTAACCAAACTCAACAGGAATGATCCCTGGGTGGTCCCCTACCAAAATTGGTAAAATGGTTTTGATTGGTTGCATATGTAGGTCACGGGGTCAAAATATAGGTTTTCAAAATGCAATTTTCAAAAATCTTCTTGTCTAATACTACAAGGCCCAGAGCTTTTCACAATTTTACATTGAATTATATAAGGAAAACTTCAAACGACATCTTCTCTTGAACCACTTATGGGAATTTGACCAATCTTCACAGGAATGATCCCAGGGTGGTCATCTATCAAAGTTGTTCAAACCGTTCCAGTTGGTTGCATAAGTAGGTCACGGGGTCAATAAGTAGATTTTTGAAATGAAACTTTCAAAAATCTTCTTGTCTGAAACTACAAGGCACAGAGCTTTCATATTTGGTATATAGCATTATCTAGAGGTCCTCTACCAAAGTTGTTCAAATTATGCCACTGGGGTCAAAATTGACCCCGCCCCGGGGTCACAATTTTACATGGATTATATAAGGAAAACTTCAAACGACATCTTCTCTTGAACCGCTAATGGGAATTTGACCAAACGTCACAGGAATGATCCCTGGGTGGTCCCCTAACAAAGTTGTTCAAACCGTTCTGATTGGTTGCATAAGTAGGTCAGGGGGTCAATAAATAGGTTGTAAAATGAAACATTTAAAAATCTTGTCTGAAACTTTAAGGCCCAGTGCTTTCATATTTAAAATATAACATCATCAAAAGGTACTCTGCCAATGTTGTTAAAATTATGCCCATAGGGTTCTCTATTATTGTCTCCACTGTGACCTTTGACCTTTTCCTCAGGTCAGCGACCCAGGGCCCTGTGGGCCCTCTTGTTTAAAGTTCTAGCACTCACTTGTTGAGTTAGGCGCAAACACAAGCTGGGCTACGGATGGCCATTATTACGGACAAGGGAATACATTTATGCCCTCAATGTCTCAAGGTGATAGGAGATATCATTTCGATGAACTGGCTAGGGTTAATGTTGTATCGCCTTCTGAACAAAGCCCTAAAAAAAGCCTACATGCATATGCTTAGCATTTTGGGGATATTACATGAAACAGAATGAAACGCACATAATACAATTCAGTGCACACTGAAATACTGAATTATTTGACTTTACTGATTAAATGTGCTTTTTGTGTGTTTCAGGGTTAGTGTCGGTCGTATACAAAGACCGAGTTACGGCAAAACGTACGTACAGGCGTTTTGGAAAAACTGATAACATTTGCCAGAGGATAGAGCAGAAAAATTTTGTTCGTCTTTTACCCAGTCTTCTTCCAAACCGGTTCCTATACCTGAAGGAGACGGGCTCAAAAAGATCAAAGGAATCCTGTTTGGGTCCCCTCGTTTTTTTGTGAAACTATTTATGCCAATTTACAAATGCCGACAAAAGTAAATCTGAAAAATGACGTTATTTCTAGACGTGTTCGACAGTTTCCTTCTTGGGTTATTTTTTTCAAAACTTGTTTATTTATAAGATAACTAGCACAGTTCTTTTCATTAAATTTCTTTTAACTTGCATAACATTGAAAACCTATGACGTCATTTAAAAATACTGACCACAGCGCGGCAGAATACAGAAAATAAAGTGTAATGGCGGCCGTATTTATCGCAGAAAAATACAAACAACATAGGAAAGTTTGGGATTATAAAAGCTTATTCCTGTAAAGCCTTTCAACTAGGTGTAGACGTGTGGATGGAAAGCACGGTGTGAAATGATTTTCTGATTTTAACTCTTTGCGGAAAGACATCTTTGCGATAATAAGAAGGTGGAAACGAAATTTAATCAGAACTGTCAGAATTAAAATGTTTTTAATAGTTAAACGTGATCAAAATAATGCTGGATTGTTAAACTCATTCTCTTAAAGTAAGTACTGGATCTACTTAAATGTTTAAAAAGGAAATTTAATTAAAATTCGCGGTTTTCGGGCATGCGTCAAAACAGTTGTCTAAACAAACAACATTTTTAAGCACAAACATTAGCATATTTAGAATTTGAAAGACTGTATAAGAGAAGAAATCAAGATTTGTTTTTAGGATTTTTGGGATGTATGCCCTAACAGTTGTTATGAGTTGCTCAATGGCTTATATTAAATGTCCATGTGTAATTCATACCTATGCTCTGCACTGGGGACATATAATTCAAAAGAGTCAAGGTAAGTGATATTAGCAAGTAAGTGTTTATCTGCATCTGCAGAAGTAGGCCTTAAGCCGCTATTCCAGTATCCGGACATCTGTATCTGGATAAACATGGAACAAGATGAATAACGTTGTGGCTATTCTTGACAATCTTGTCGTCCGTATCAGTATCCGGATAGTCTCATCTGTAAACACTAAACAGTGTCCGTATAATAACTCACCCATTTCCAATATCATATTTTAAACCCCTTAACGAACTATGCATCTCACTGGCCTACCATGTCTTCAGTATTCTATTTTCCACATGTACCTGTTGTTCACATCGAAATCTTATGAGACCAGGATTTCGATCTAGAAATGGACAACTTGCTCTCCATATTCTTCATTAGTACAGAAATCGTCAAGGGGTTCCGCTTGTGTCAGAGTTTGGCATCAAAAAAGACATCTCGGCCCTTCCAATAGCTTCATGACTACTGTATACTCTATATTGTAGTGTGCGCTTGCCATTATAAAATCGGGCAACAAGAAATGTAAATAAATCTGTAACTTTTTAATGAATACAATGACAATTTGTTGTTATAAATACTGTATGCAGCCAAACTAAGATCATATAGACATATCAGTATGATGGGTTAAAATATAAAGGTATATGCTGTACACAAAGTGGGTTATTCACTCAACCCTGCTTCTGTATTTAAGCAGCTGTCCTCCAGAATATACTAAAACTCATTAGTTACATTTTTTTCAAAATATCTCTTCAAATATACATAATAGTTGTTAGAAATAAAAAGAAACTACATATGTTCACCTTTTTGCTTTGAAATCAGATAATTCGCCTTGCTGCCATCGGGATATTCCTACTATACATAACGTCTACTGCGTTAGTAAAGCAGAAGATTATGCAAAGAAAAACGATGACCAACGATTTTTTAACTAAATTAAGGGGTCAGTAATAATAGATCTCTCCAATGAACATAACTTGACCAGTATTTACCGTTATTTTAATATTTTATTGCATTGCTGCCTTAAATGATCTATATTTATAAACGACCTATGTCATTAACCTGTAAGGGTATACTGGCACACAGCGACATTTAAAATAAAACATGTTTGATTATTGTTACTTTCTTTCTAATTAAATTTAAAAACATAATTTTACAGTACAATGCTTCAACAAGCAGTTAAAATCGCCATTTGTAGACAGGCCAGACATGTTATTTACCCAAGACAGGCATTGAACCCACAACCTCATGCTTGTAAGTCAGTTGCTTTACTAACTGAACTACCCGGGAAGACAGTTTGGGCTACGGTTTGTTCCTATACCTTACAGTGAAGTCAGTGGCTACATACATGTGTATTATTACTACACTGATCACTGATCAAAGAGATTATGCAATAAAAGAAACACTCATGATAAAAAATAATAATTAGAACTTCAAACCAATTTCATTGAATACATAAAACATTATCTTAGCTTTTATTATTTTTTTTATTTTGTGTGGTTGACTAGGGAATGCTTGTAGCTAATTTTGATTCATTTATGATCTGCTAATAAATATTAATTAAACTTAACCTTTTTGTATTACTTCACAAGTTTTATATTATAATTTCTTTCCTATTTTGTTATGAACATTCATTTTACTTAAAATAGCATATTGTATGCCAGTACTGCAATTTTTGTTTAAGTTCTTTAATTGCACTAAAAAGGAATGGGGAGATTAAGAAAAGTTAATTCGAAAACCTTTGTAATATGCAGAATTGTCTTAAAGCATTTACTTAGATTTTGTAATAATCTATAGTCTACTATAATGACTTTTAATAGAAAACAAATGTTTTTAGTAAGGCAACCCCACCATTTATAAGTTTGCATGTTTCAGTTTCAACTTTCATTCAGCTTTTAGAGCTGACAAAATGAACAGTAATTGGAGAATTAAAACTGCTAAATGTAGTGCCCTAGGAGACCCATATCGGTGTGTTTTGGCTCAAATGTAGTGCCATGACAGGCACAGACCGGTCTGTTTAGGCTTAACATGTAGTGTCATGGGAGGCCCGGACCGGTGTGTTTAGGCTTAAAGTGTATTGCCATGGCAGGCCCAGACCAGCCTGTTTGGGGCTAGAAATGTAGTGCCATGGGAGGCCCATACCTTCGTGCCCGAGATTGCAATGTAGTGCCAAAGGGAGATCAAGACCGGCCCTTTTGGGATTTTCTGACATCACCTATGGGATCTCTAAGCTGCGTGCTTGGGCCTCGCAGACAATGCCAGCAGAGGTCCATACTGGCCCTTTTGGGATTTCCCACACAGTGCCCCAAGCTGCGTGTTGGTATCTTACAGACAGTGCCAATGGGAGACCAGACACGCCATTTAGATTTTCCATATACAGTGCCAAAAGGGGCCTGGAGCCGCATGCTGGGGCCTCTCAGACAGTGCCATGGGAGGTCCGGACACCATAGGATTTAGATTTGAACTTATCATGAGGCCTCCTATAAGACAATTTACTAAAACTAGATCACAAATCTAAATATTATCTGTCATACCAATGGCGGATACAGCATTTGACAACGAGGGCGCGACTCTCTCTACTGTGGGGGAGGGGGTGGGTCATCGATTTCAAGTGTTGACAGTTGAAGTAGAAGTTAATGGTTTGGAGTATGTTTTAACGGTATTCATTATAATTGTATGCTCCCCGAAGGGAGAGCTTTAGTCGCGGATTCGTCCGTCCGTATATCCGTCCGTCCGATCACATCTTGTCCAGGACATCACTCTAAAACAACAAGAGGTATCAAAAAGAATCTTTGTAGGTAGATAGATATCATTGAGTAGAAGTACAGTGCAAAAGAAACATAACTATGCCTTGCCTAAATTTGGAGTTATTGCCCTTTGTTCATTTTTACACTTTGAACATTGCCGGAACATAACTCTAAAACTACAAGAGAGAGGTATGAACAATAATCTTTGTAGGTAGATAGATCTCATTGAGTAGAAGTGCAATGCACAAGAACCATTACTCTGTACTTGCCTAGTTTTGGAGTTTTCGCCCTTTTTTCATTTTTACACTTTGAACGTTGTCCGGAACATTACTATGAAACTACAAGATATATCAACAAGAAATTGTGTTGATAGATAAGATCTCAATGAGTAGAAGCTCTGTGCACAGTCGGCTTTTCCCACGTTTGTTTCACCATGGAAAGTTTAATGTAAGTCGATAGTTCAAGGCGCAATGCAAAGATTCACTGCTGGCCATAAGCCCTATAATCCGTTAATCATAACCAAAGAATGCAGTGATAGTATTACCACAAATCAGACGCTAACAATAGAACATATATCAATGTTTGTGGTCAAATATATCATTATTCAAATTAATGATTTATTAAAGTTGAGGGGTCTATCAATGCATAGTTTCGCAACTTTTCACAAACATTCCCAATTCTGTAGTATCTCATTTTTGTGTGATAAGGTTTATCACAAAAAGGAAGTACTATTTGGTTTGTATTTAATAGGTCAGATTGCCGCCTTACAATAAAACTACAATCCATTTGATTAAAATTGAGCACGTACTTTTATAAATGATCATAATTGACGGTTGCGGAACTATCCATTGTATTGACCAATGATTGGTCGGGTGGTTAAGTTCTGCAGACACCAAATATTACTACGGTCGACTGACCGATTTAAAGATTTAACCTAATGTATATTCAACTAGTTACGAAGTATATATGAACTCAATTTGAAAACTTCTGCAGCTCTGATTAGCTCTGGACATTAGGTGAACTGCAATAACTAAGCTGTACTGTATATGCAGTATCGACAGCCCGGATCACTTTAAATGACGTTTGGTAAGATAAAAGGTGAGATGTTACGTAACGTAATAACGTTATGACGTTATAACGTACAACGCCATATGGGTCTATCAAACGACTGAATCGTAAGTGTTTCCCTGGCAACGCGCTCATACACCGAAGTAACGTGTTAACCGCATTTGCCGGATCTTCGAACGTCAGTGCAAGAGTTATGTCGATACATTATATATCAGTTATTATTAGTTCTAGGACTATCATTAATCCACATATGTATATCCACCGTGAAGTGGCTAAATTCATGAACATAATTTTAGAGACATGGTATGATTACGATTTAGAAATTCAGAAAACGGCTGGCACATGACGCTACATTGTGTATCTTCTCTTTGTTAAATTCATCATAGTGTCATTATATTATAAAATGTTTTTTCTTTATACCAAAACGTTTGGGGGGAAAAGAAAAAAAAATGTTCATAGTAAAATGTACAAATAATAGTCTGACCAATTGTAAACGACAGTGTTTGCAGACACCACCAGATAATATTTTATGTTATTTTAACGTTTGTTAATTAAAACATGGACACGTGCACGTACATGATAAACACAATTGCGTATCGCCCTTCTAAGCGTTAATAATACTTTTGATTCCTTTAACCTTACACTTCATTCAGGAAACATACAATACAAGTTCACACTTTCTTTTTAGCAATTATTAACAAAGTCAACTTGAGAAAAAGAAGTATCGAGGACATACTGTTGCATTAGTAAAATGGCTACCTCGGTTTTTAAGGCAGTTTCTCAAGTATTATAACTTAACAACATGAGGGATAAAGGCATGTGTGAATTAACGACTAGCAAAATATACGTAAACAGTTTTGTCTTTTTGTAGGTGTGCACGTTTTTGATACACAAATGACAGGTTATGATAATTTTAAAAGATGCGTTTAAGATTTGTGTAATTTATTTAACAACGTGAATCTCCACGTACAAAGTTTGCTTGATTTGTTCCTGGTCATATGTTTACCATTTTATTTATTTCTAATACATTATTTATCTCCGTATCGGCTGTTCGGAAGAGAACAGATAAGTCATTTGACTTGATATATATAATAATACATGTATATTTATTTTAAATTCCAAATATATCTGGATGCAGATGCCTGCAATCAATATCGAAGTCAGCATAATACAGAAAAAATACTAAAGTCATCCACGTTAGAATATTCCGGAAATCATGCTTAAATCAACGATAGCACGATCCATAAGACATGCTGATGTCATCAATGGCTGAGTCACTGCTGAAGCCGTTGCCGATGATTCCCCGGAGTACGACGCTATAGGCGGAAGTCTGAGACGGGAGGTTCACCATATGTTTGTGCCACTCCGGCGTGGCTGTGTGTCCATTAATTATGGTGAAGTTTTTACTGGGAGCAGACGCACCGTTTGCCTAAAATAAATAGCTCATTATCTTACTGCGATTTTAATGCATGCAGAAAGACACTTGTAAGTATGTAAAATATACATACTATTGACTAAATAATTGAGTGTAGGTGTTTATATATATTTCTTTACCTATAAGCTGTGTAATTTGCCGTGATATGGACTGAGGCCATAACTGCTTTTATCGGTCAATATCAACAGCATAGTTCACAGCTGCATGTTATTAGTAAATAACTATTTTACTACATTAATATTACAAATAACTTTGACTTTATTTGTTAGCAGGGGTATACTGACTATAGTTTTCTATAGTTCACACTTCAGCTGTTGATGTAATGTTTTTAATTTAAAAATAAATATGTTCATAATATCTGAAGCAGAACAGTATAAATATGTTTTGACTCTAACGTTTTAGAGTAGTGACTAATCGTGTGGTTTTTATTCAAAGTTCATGCAAGAACTACTTGATCTAATTATCAAATACGCTTTTCGTTTAAAGTGCTGGTCAATAAAATATTATGTTTATAGTAGGCTACACTGATTTGACTTTGTTGTTAGAAACAACATCAAACCCACATTAAGGCTTTGCGTTAGTTTATACTAATTTATTTAAGGTCGATTAATACGAATGTCTTCACAACTTACATATTAATCACTCTCGACCCCTTTTTTTCCAGATCGAATACATCTCATTTTGGACGATGTTTGTCAGGTGTGAGAAAAAGCTACTACTTATCATTATAAACTGAGCGATAAGGCAGCATCTGGTACACTGTACCATTTCTTAACGTCTTTGGTCTGACGCAATCGAAGATCGAACCCACGACCTCCCACTTACCGGGCGAACGCTCCTCCACTGAGCCACCGCTTCGGTTACAAGCGTTAACAGCGTCAATGGAGTTACCTGATACATGACGTGTATGGAGCCAGTGTCGTTTCCGTACATGTTGGTGTAAAAGTAAAGGCAGAACGACTCGCCCGCCGGAAGTTCTGGTGAGATAAGGTCTGCATAGTCATCCGGATGTCGACCCGTGGCCTCCGTGTATATGTAGAATCCTGCACGATGGAAAATATAAATTTTGAATTTAAAAGGGGGGAACTGGGAACCATTCTATATTAAAATGTTGGTTATATAATCGGGTGTTTTTTCAAAGTAAAGAAGGTAATGATATAATTAGAATAGGAATGTAATATGCTGTTTTTTTTCTTATTCCTTGTTCGACTAGTTACGAACACAACATACAGTTTATGTTCATCACACGTTTTGTCTAGTTAACATTATGTGGCTTTCTGGTGCCATGATAGTAAAACATACAATGTTTATCATACGATCATGTGCCTTCACACATTATTACGGAATATATTAGACAACATCCTAATTTAATCTCACAGCATTTACACTTAAATTTGTTTTCAATAAAAATAAATACAACTAAATTGTTCTTCTAAACGTTTAGTGATTTTGTTCCTTTCGTCATATTGGGGTATGAACATGTGTTCCTTAAAACAGGAATTCTTTATAACCGGAAGTTCTTTATATGCGGAATCTTTGTTAGCGGATAGAAAGTATTTTTGTCAACTTAAACGTGAGGAACACTTATTCTTACCGGTGTCACCTGTAGCGTTACCGTTTGTGTGGCCACTTGTTGGCCAAGTGCTTAAAGAAGAATTCGAAACGTGCATGTGTGTCCAATTAAAGTTGTCATGCGTAGACTGTGTCCAAGAGCAGAAATCCACCTCAAAATTACATGACATCTGAAAAACTAAACCAACGTGTTGATGTTTCAGCTACGACACGATTGAAATTGATTACAATTAGATGAAGCATTAGAAGAACCTGTTTACAAAGCAGTGTTAACTAAATACACTAAATTAACTCAATAAAACAAATAAAAACACTAAACCAAAAGTTGTGATATGGTTAATGATAAATACTAATCTGCGCAATTTAACCAAAATGCCACTGCGAGAGATTAATGGATCAAAATAATAGACTACCAGACAAATCTCAAAAGACAAATTACCAGTGCAAGTTGCCCCTCCAATGTCAAAGTCATCGAGCGCTATGTCCCCGCGGTAGTCGTTACCGACGGAGCCGTAGATCTGTATCCGGAAGTCGTGTGGCACGCTGTTTGCGGGAATGGTCACAAAGCCCGGGAGCCAGGTCGCGTTCCCCTTGTTACCTGAGTCTGTGAAAAGCGTACGGTTTGCGCCCGTGCTGGTGTCCTGTAAAAGGCATTCATGTGTATCTGAGTACTAGTTTAACAACGCATATTAAATAGTCCTATTGCAAGAATATTGTTAGATATAATTTATCTGAAAAGGTGGAAGGTCCTCGGCAAGCCCTATTTTAAATGTAAACAACAAACAACCCATAGTCCAGAGGGCCAGAGAAATGTGATGCTGGTAAACTTTAAATACAAACTAATTGCCCAAACCATCAAACATAATGACAATGCTAGCAAAAGAAAACGAGTTTGTGCAAAATATAGATGGATGCATGATTTTCTTTGAGCCTACTATTCAGACTTATAAAGTAAGTATACGACAGGTTTTGTTATAAACATGCCATTAACATCTTACCACGAAAGTGATGGTAAATATTCACTGTACACAGGTGCTGGTGAAATTAGCTTTACATCCTTGTGTAGTTAAACGTAGAGTTCAGCTCATGCGCTAAATGGACGTCAGTGGTGTGACGTTTTTATGTATTTCATTTCCATTGATGAACAGATAAAGCCAAGCTTGATGTATTCCCCTAATGGTAAAAGCCCCGTTGTCAGAAGATTGTACCTCAAAGCTGACGGTAAGTGTTCCGATGCCGCAAATTCATTGTTATCTTAAAGCTGACAGTAAGTGTCCCAATGCCGCAAATTCATTGTTATCTCAAAGCTGACGGTGAGTGTCCCAATGCCTCAAATTCATTGTTACCTCAAAGCTGGCGGTAAGTGTCCCAATGCCGCAAATTCATTGTTACCTCAAAGCTGACGGTGAATGTCCCGATGCCTCAAATTCATTGTTACCTCAAACTGACGGTGAATGCCCCTATGCCGCAAACTCATCGTTACCTCAAAGCTGACGGTGAGTGTCCCAATGCCGCAAATTCTTTGTTACCTCAAAGCTCACGGTGAGTGTTCCGATGCCGGTGCCATACATGTTGTACCAGAACGTGAAGCAGTGCGGTCGATTGGCGGCCAGAACGTGCGACACAAGGCCAGCCACGTCGTTTGGTTTACGTGGTGACGACACCTCGATGTAGATATACTTCCCAGAGAGGTTGCCTGCAGCGGGTGGACTTAATGAATATTGTGTTGTTTAGTGTTTTATTTTTAAATTTGTATAATTTATATAATTTGAATTTTTAAATGACAGTGGTAATTAAAATGACCTAATGATTTCGTCATTCCAAAACAAACAGATCAATTAAAACAACACCTTTCACGTCCAGGAACAAATTTGGACCACGCATTTTAATGGTAAAGTACTAGAGAGTAGTTGCTTACCTAGAGTGTGGTCGTCGTTAGGACCAGTGTTCGTTGATTGCGTGGACCCGGAATGGAGTGTCCAGTCGAAGCCAGGAGTGTCCGTGGTCATCTGTTGCCAACCACACAGATTGCCCGAGTCGAACGTGCACCGGTCTGGATAACTCGAACCTGGTTAATACATATATTAAAATAGCTTGCACCATTGATGATATCCGGAACAATACTACTTAAGAACGTGCCACGGGCAGAATAGAACAGGGTTAATATTAAATGCTGATTAATTAAGAAACAACTCATATATTTTAATAAAATACATGCCTATTTTATTTCATATTATAGCCCATCACTACAAAACAAGCAAATTGGTTGAATATAAAGCGTCCTTAAGCTGTTCAAAACGTATTAAATAGAAGCAGTTTTAATATCAAAGGCAACTTAGAAATCGAAATATTAACTAAAATATCTAAAAAGAACTATACACGTTATCTGTGGTCTTGAACATTACTTACATGTACATAATTCTAAACCTTTTTTGTAAAGTACAAAGATGGTTGTACTAAGAAAGGTTGAGGTCATTGTAAAATAATTAGTACAACTCATAGTAAAATGTATAAGCAACTAATTTAAACTACAGAGCATTATTGGGCTTATGGTTTGGAATTTAAAATCAAATCGCTGCAATGTCAAAACCATCGCATTACAAAATATATTCGCAATTATGGTTTCCGGGTCGGTCGTTGCAATACATGTACGACAACATAATTGCCGAACCACCGTTCTTGTTTAAAAGGCTATGTACATGTAGGTCGTAAATCGTGTAAGTCAAGCTAAGAATGCTAACAGTATACACTACTATTTTACCTGGATTATGTGGCTGTGCACACTGGGGCGTTTCGTGTGATGGGCCAATACAATCGTTACCACCAGGTGCTTTACTTGTTGAAAACATTTAATTTTACTCAAGGTATTTATCTCAAGTTATTTATACACTTACTAAATTCAATTACCTAACTTACACGTTTCCTTTGACACACTAATTACATAAGTGTTATCAATGCATATTAACATCAATCTAGCTTAACTCGTGTATGTAAAAACGAGACTAGGCACTGTATTACCTGGACACTGCTCCATAATACACTCGGACGTTTCTCGTGACGTTCCTTGACAATCGTTTCCGCCATTTGCGGGTGGAGGGTTTGTGCACGATCGAGTTCGTGTTATGGTTCCTATTCCACAGCTGACGTTACAACTCCATGGACTCCAGTCCGTCCACACACCGTCTACTGCTGCAACTAGTGGTTAACTGCATTTAACACAAGTTCAACAATAAATAAACACAAACATGTTGAAATGATCGGTATTTTTTAATCTAGTATTGTAAATGTTTGAGTGAAACTGCCAAACATGCCGCTTTGATACAGATATCACACACATTATTAACTCTGTGTGTTTGAATCGAATTCGGAATGACTCTTAAAATGATAAAACATTGTTGGTACATGAACAGACCCCTAGTGAGTTCGACTCGAATGCATTTACCCATGTGTGTGTTTGCTGTTTTGTTTCCAATAAGTGGTCTTAAGTCCCTTATCAAGAAATTGTTGATTATGTTTATCAAAAATTCAAACCTCCTTAACGCGCTCTTATAAATCATCAAACATTTTAATGTAAAGTTTGTTTGTTGATATTTAAAAATAGGTCAATGTATGTCAATGTTCTGAACACAATATATTGGATTAAACATACTCAGTTATCAGATACACCAGTACATGTACATGTTGTAGCACTTTTAGTGGTCGTGCATATAAGCGTATTACTACAGAAGATCTACAAACAGTGTCTGATCAAAAAGACAAAAAACAAATGTCGGTTATATGTATAACAATTGTCGTATAGAAATCAAAATACCTAAATTTAGGTCAACTTAAAGTATTGTCTTCCTTAATAGACATCCTATAATAATCTAAAATTGTATTAATATTGCATGTGTATTGAACATTATACAAAGCAGTATGCACAAATCATTTTTCAACTGTTTACAATAATTTGTTTCCTGGAAACACACTTTTTATTCTTCATTATAAGAACTGTTGGGTTTATAATAATTTTAAGAAAGATACATATAATGTATTTCAAAGAATGGAGAGTTCCCAAACTGTCATTCATAATTTGTTATTACAGCAAATGCTCAATTTCAATCTGATTTGATCAACTGATTAGGACAATGAATTTTCAGGTGACAATCTGACCTAGTGAATACAAAAAACGAAAATGTACTTCCTGGGTGTGATCGATCCTACCACACGCACAAAAAAGTACAGAAAGATGATTAGATAAACGTTTTGCCTAACTGTGTTTTAATTCTTTTTTATACTTATTTGAGGTCAAACCAAGTCATTTAAGTCTTAATCACAATCGACTGTGCATTTTTGATGTCCATCTGAACAAAGTTTCAGAGGATCCGTCCAGGTCATTACACGGGCCTGTAGGTGACAAAAACGTATTTTGTATAAAGTGTGATGTGATTAGAAGCAATTTGAAACTAATACGGTAAATACGAGTCTTTGTTAAAATATGTTACATGTTTGGAGATAAAGTATAAATAAAAAGCGGAAACGAAATTGGACTCAGCGAGGTTGCAAATTTGTTAATGCAATGCATATTACAAAAATGTACATTTAGGTAGTTTTTAAATTGTACTACGGTCATATGCATTATTAACATCAAAATGAAAGCGTGGATTGTCTTAACAATTGCATGCATGTAATTCAGGTGTCACATTTCCTTGGCAAATTATACTTATTAACAAAGACACCTACCATGTGTAGCGTTCGGCGACAAAAGAAACCCTGAAAGGTGAAGAAGTAAATGTTGTAAGTGTATACGAGTATAAAGTTTTACAAAAAAGAAACCAAACAACCATACCATGATAATAACCTAAACTGTATAATACTGCATCAGTGTGGCTTTGAATAACGTCGAAACAATGTTACAGCTCATAAGTAAATAACTGTTTATGGCAAAGGAAAAATCGAAGTGCTCCGGTAACTGTTTCCATGGTTACAAAATGACAACCTCTAAATGGCAAGAATAAAGATATTATCAGTAACTTACTAGTTTTTCCTTTAACACATATGAATTATTTTTGTCTGTAAATTTAATAAAAATCAGTAAGCAAATAAAAAATAGCAACACAAGTTCATGAATTTAAACAACCCTCGTAATGTCTCTTTTAATTACCAAAACTAAAGAAAACAATTAAAACACTAAAATAAAAAATGTGATATGGATAATGAGAAACACTAATCTGCACAATATAAACAAAATGTCACTGCAACAGATTTAAGGATCAAATTAACAGACTACCAGACAAATCCGCAAACCAAAACAGACCAATTACCCGTGCAAGTTGACCCTCCAATGTCAACGTCATCGAGCGCTATGTCTCCGTGATAGTCGTTACCGACGGATCCGTGGATCTGTATCCGGAAGTCGTGTGGCACGCTGTTGGCGGGAATGGTCACAAAGCCCGGGAGCCAGGTCGCGTTCCCCTTGTTACCCGAGTCCGTGAATAGCGTCTTGTTGGCTCCCGTGCTGGTGTCCTGTAAAAGACATCCATATGTATCTGATCCTAGTTTAACAACGCATATTAAATAGTACTATTGCAAGAATACTGTTAGATATAATTTATCTGAAAAGATGGAAGGTCCTCGGCAAGCCCTATTTCAAATGTAAACAACAAACAACCCATAGTCCAGGGG
>Ga0224511_10000776_pt1 | contig 16874 bp, 5 predicted proteins | sample SF_May12_sed_USG_2_FD_169988 | JGI IMG/M metagenome (GOLD analysis project Ga0224511, IMG submission 169988) | Sediment microbial communities from San Francisco Bay, California, United States - SF_May12_sed_USGS_8_1 | ecosystem: Environmental > Aquatic > Marine > Sediment | place: USA...
ACAAAAGATACGTTCCCTTCATTTTCAAACTGTATTGGAAAAGGTCTGATGTTGAACAGATATATCCCCTGAACAAGTAAATGTGACCTAAATTATGCGTTATCAAGTAGTCGTTGAAGTTTTACGAATAAACTGTATTTTTCGCAAATATTAGTGCACACATTAAGCTCTGTTACAGTAGGCTTTGAAGTATACTGAATTTTTTTGAAACGCATTTATTTAAACTCATTGTATCTGTATTTTCAAAATCCCAAACATACTTGTGGCCGCGTGGATTAGTGCATTTGTACTTCACGTTCTGCCCAGGTACTTCCGGTCCAACACGTGGTGGCGCCTAACACATTTACATAATTATACTCTCCTGGTGTTGGTTGATTTTATATTTTGTCATAATGTCCAATTCCTTTTTATGCCCTTCTTTTAAAACTTATTATTGACTTAACGGAAACACGCAACTGTAAAAAAAATTTGTTTACCTTCTGACATTGATTTTTGTATCTCTGTTGTCTAAATATTTTGCTTTACATATTTACATTCAAACGATATGTCATATTCCATTGATGTATATTCAATGTATTCCAAAATAATCTTCATAAAGTATGTCAAGCTATATTGATGGCGTTTACGAAATGGAAATCGAAAAGTCTTCCTATAATAACCACAAAGTCAAAAAACATCGCTATTTTTATTTTGTCATAAGCATTCATTGTTAAAAATGATACTGTGATACTTGCATAATTACTTATTATCTAATTGACAAAAAGTATATGGGTAAATCAAATGAAATAAAACATAAAAATATAACAAATAATTATTATCACATTCAAAATAATTAAATTACAATCACATTTCAGTGATAGGTAAACTCTACAGGGCCAATTGTTCATTGAAAACACAATATGTAAGCTTAATTCTCACATAAAAAGAAAGGCGTTGTATTTTGGCATTAATGAGTTCATTAAAAATCAATATTGCTGTCACACAGTTTGTACTCAGCTGAACTGCATTGATAAAAATGGCATTCACACTCTTAAGTATTTCACTACAAGACGGGAACCACAATATCATGTAGAGTTCATTTTCACGAATGATACAAGACTAGACTGGGTAAACTAGCAATTCATGCACATACGTGTCATGTACACATTTGGTACTAGTCTAGACAACTAGAACGCAATCACCAGAAACACTGCACTCCTGACATTAACACACTTGATATCTACGAGACAACCTACTCTAGAAGTTCATGTATAATGGTGTCATTTAAACATGTGATATTTGACTAGAAAGTATTCACATCATTGGCATTCACTTTATTCGACTAGACAGCATTCACATAATTGACATTTACTCTACTCTACTCGACTCGACAGCAATCACATCATTGACATTCAATCTACTCTTCTCGACTCGACTCGACAGCATTCACGTCATTGACATTCGTACAACGGTACTCAACTAGACTGCATTGACTAGGTTGATGTATTCAACATATATCACAGATGGGGCTAAGTTCTACAAAAACCATACTTCACCAATCCTGTTACTTGCAACATTTGGCTTTTCATGTGAATTCTGCGACGGCAATCTAATTATGATTTTGGTTTAACAGGATTTTCAGACAAGCATAAATTATTATTCGTTTGCATGAAAAGGCAGTCATTTCTGGGATAAGGCTGCCGTTACATTGACAAACATTCATAGCAAAACAGTTGGCATTTCCTGGGTGAAAATTATTAACACTAACGTTTTTTTCTACAATAAACAACACCATTTTCAGAATGAAACATTAATGTGATACACAAAGTGATTTTCCGTCTGCGTTCGTCAAAATTGACAGACTATTTATGCAAATTTAATGAAAGTGAATCATAAAAAATAAATGAGGACATATTTGGCATGAAGTAATTTTGTTGCACATCCTTTCCAGGCTGCTCCAACACATTTAGGTAAAATAATTATTGAACATGTAAATATACGACCGGTTGTTATGATTGTTGATTGTATTGCAAAGCCAGACAGATTACTGTCGATGCCATATATCAATATTAAACGATAACGCCAATATTCACATGACATTATTCCATCAGACAACCGCTAAAATTATTTCAAACAAAATTGAAAACATGATTGATTGATCAACTAACTGGCTGACTGACTGATTGATTTATTGTGATTGATAAAATATGTGTACATATATTATTTCCAGTTCCATTGTTTAACTGTTAAAGGTTTCCATAATAGTTTTTGAACATGTAACCTAATCCTTAAAATGTTTATAATAAATGCATTAAAAACAGTTATGTGAAAAATAAAATAAAAACAAACATAAATATAGGTAACTGGAATTTCAGGCAGTTACTTTTAATGGACAGTTCCCCAACTATCAATCATCATCATTTATAACAGTAAATGGTCAATTTTAATCCAATGGATTAGAAACTAGTAAATACAAAAGAAAGTGTACTTACTGAGTGTGATAAACCTTATCACACGCACGAAAGGTAAGTACAGAAGGGGAGAAAACTGAAGTTTTGTAGAACTGTGCATTAATATGAGGCATTGCTTTCACAAGACAATGCGTGCCTATAAAGAGGAATATTATTTAGTTAGATACAAATTATTTATATTCTACATAAATCATACATGATATGATTGACAAAAATGTTATATTTTGTGCAATTGAAAATATTTGACCTCTCATTTTTCATTAAAGAAGGGTATGCTTAGACCTATGTATTGACAGATCCCTGGAATAGCGTCAGTGGAATGTATGCAACTCGTGTTAGAAACACTCCTCGCATCCCCATGTCAACGTGTTTGAACAGCGTTTCTATATACAAGCATTGCATAGTGTTCACCAAAACATATACGCATCATATAACACAGTCAACAACTAGGGAACGACATATCTACAATGATGATATGGTGGTAGAGCAACTAGACGGATTTTCTAGTACGGCATCGACTAGCGACAAACATGACACTGGGATGTGCACACATAATTTTAGAATTGAAATAAAATAATTTGTTTGCAAATTGTTAAAAAAGGAATACTGTTTTCGTTATAAAATATAATCATTTTTATAAATGGGTATTTATACAAATATAAGATATTATAAATGTCTATTTTCTTAAAGCAGGTGAAAACAAACACATACTTAATGATAACAAAGTAATATGCATTGTAGGAACATCAATAATCCAAAGCAAAATAGCAAACTACAATATTATCTAACCATGTTTAAACATAACCTCTATCAATTCTATTTATTCCATATTAAGACCCAAATCATTTTATAAGGTTGCAAAATAGACAAATAAATTAAGGTCAGATTTGGAACTGGACAATGATTCTGTTGTTTCGCACTATAATGGTCACAATCTACACATATTATAACATATTCTATTGCAATGTACAGTAATCTATTAACACTGCTGTTGCTTCGTGATATGCCCCATCTCAACACTTATATCACAGCGCCGAAGAATGTTCGCTCGTATAAGGGACGTCCATAACCAGTCGCCGGCTCTACACTTGTGTTCTGTCGAGGTATGGCGCCGCCTTTACTGGAGTGTTATCTGGAGTGAAAAGCAACCACAACTATACATCAATGGCTTAGTATATTGCAGTATATAAAAGGCATTGTCTGTGTGCCCATATCAATCCATATAAAATAGGAAACCTAGTCTTGTCCACTAAGCCATGCAATAATAAAACACTTAAAGAAAACAAAGGACATACATGTATTCAGATGTAAATGCCAATTACTGCATGGTGTATCGGCGTAAATATAATTATATATAATTTATATATGGATTAAGTGTATCGCTCATAACGTTGTCTCTCTATTATTATTAAAAATAATTACACAAAGCAATACAGAAGGGCCAATCTATTGGCATGGCAGTTTGCAAGTCAAGATACTGAGGGTGTGTAGCAAATGTCATTCATTTCCAGTGCCTTTGAGGAACGACAAAACGATAATATGTTTTTTAGCTTGGGATGTATAAACCGTTATACATTTAAATATTGCAATGATAAGCTGTAATACATGAAGTTTCATAAAAGTTCTACCCTTTATATTTTATTTTACTTATGCGATTTTTAAATATCGCTTTTTTAAAGAATCAATAAAACGTAAGTAACAACACATTTTAGATAAGAGTTAGAATTCTACTCATGCAAGTTTGTTAAGAAACACAGTTGTTCTAACATTATGCATAGTGTGTTTCCCCCTACTTTAATGTCTAATCCAACTATAACTGCGACAATGATTTTACGAATAGCTAACAGAATAATTAGCCAGCTAGTGTATAGAAGATCTAAAAGCATTCTACACCTACCATACACTCTACTGGTTCTACAGACTTGCAAGGCATTATACGAGTGTCATACAGGCGAGTCACACCTTTCGTCACTCTCGCGGTCGTTTGCACTGCTCGAATCACTGAACGGAATAAGCTTTGCCTGTTCGAAGTCCACCTTCTTCTTCCCCGACATTCTTTTCTTGACTGGCGCCGGTGTCGGAATATGTTTAAACACCTCTTTCCGTTCAAACCCGGTGAGAGGGGCCTCTTCTTCTTCGTCATCTTCGTCGTCTTCAGGAAGGGAGAAACTGACTCTCTGTGGAGAGTTGGGTGGAATATCACAATCACTGTTAGAATCCGGTTTTTCCGATAATGGAGGAGGTTTAAGACGCTTTTCAATGTCCCGTTCCACCATTCGCTTAAGATGTAGAGCGGAATCAGTTTTCTTCGGCTCCTTACTTTTTGTGGATTTCTCTGGAACCGTTAACAGTTGCATACTTTGTCCATCGGATGTTGGTGATTCATCACAAACTGAGGACTTTGAGCCTGATCTTCTCTTGGCATCTTTGGAATCGAACAGTTTAAACAACTTGCTGCCGACGCTTTCATGGTGATGTGGTTTGGGTTTATCATCACTGTCATCCTGAGAAGTGTTCGGAAATGTTTCCATGATCATACCTAAATTTGCACCAACACTGCCACTGCGTTTACGTTCAGTGAATGCAGGGGGTGCTAACAGGCCAAACAAGTTAGGTCCAGACGGCGCCTTTCGCAGCATGCTTCTGAATTTACTGTCAAAATTGTCTTTCAGATTTTCACGAGACCTAGATTTTCGTTCTTCTGTTATCTTATGCAGTTTTGCACTGAAGTCCAATTTGAACTTTTTCTTGTGCTTTCCACTCTTAGAACTTCCGGAGCTGTCGTCTGAGTCTTTATCCTCGTCCTCACTAGCACTTGTTACAACTGGTGTTGACTCGAGAACAATTTCGTTCAACAGTCGTTGATCCTCGTCCAAATCAGCTCGACTGCTTACAATGCTAGGGTTTTTACCGATCTTGGTAAGTCGCTCAGCGGCGACACTTTCCATAGTTCTGCGCATTACTGGATAGCGTTCAAGGACGTCTTTAAAATGTTCAACAGACAGCGAGTAAAGATTCACATACGTCTCTGCTCGCACACTGGCAACTCGTTTTGCGTTGGTCAACAGACAAATCTCTGCAAGATAAACGTCACACTGGGTTAATATAACTTTATGATAGGAAATAAGAATTTCTGAAGTTTCGCAGTTTGTATAATGTGTAATAGAACCTTGTTATAAAGAATAAAGAATCACTGTGTCAACTTTTGAGATATTAAATTCCATTGTAAGATGATCGGCATCTTGTTTTGGCATCTCTTCTATTTGCTAATTATACTCACGTGTAATTAGGTGCATTAACATGTACCTATTTCGTCAAAGAAGTACATTGTAATAGTCTGGCAAAGGCCATATATGTGTGTGAAGTATATAATTTAAGTGAACTTAAGATGTTAAGAAACATTTGCTGTACCGCCAAAGTAGGATCCATCTGAGAGCGAGGTAGCGACTTCCCCCTCCGTGGTAATCACATCCACGATGCCCTCCTGGATGAAGTACATCCGACTGCCCATCGTGCCTTCCCTGACACACACATAATACCATGGTTGGCAAAAAAAACAAACATTGTACTCCTATGGCGGATTACTTAGACGCATATACATTGTTTCTGACATAACACTCGTGTCTTCAATTTCTTTATGATTGAAAATCAGTTTAAGTGTAGACAAAGGATAAAAAGTTAAGAGGTTTTACTGTTTAAGTTTAAGTAGGCACGCTTTTGTATACATATATACATTTACGTAGATGGCATGCATGTAGATATTTAACTGCCAAATATCAAAGGACTGAATTTCTCGTACATGTGTTAGATAGTGTACCTGATAATGTAGTCCCCAGCCTGGAAGACTTCAAATTGCAGTTTACTGACGACCTCAGATACGAACTGTGGATCCGCATTCGTGAAGAAAGGGACGGACGCCACCAGAGACCGACAGTTGTGGTTTATCACATCCTGCAGACAGAAATGGAAACTCGACATATTCAAGGCATGTTTTCAACTGAATGCCGCCGCAATGCGGTGTTAATGGAGTCTGGTAATCAGATCAGAAGTCAACTACAGCACAAGAACGAGGGGTCTCTTGATTCTGTATTGCCATGATATTACACGAAATCACTTTGTTCTCACAAACAGCGTCCATTATACAATATGTGTTCTACCTTGAAGTCTACAGCCATTTACGGTGTTACAAAAGTTCACGATTTTGCTGAGTTTGTTATTTTATATAAACCAATTCCTATCTCTATTTATACAAGCAGCCAACATCATGCATCATAGCATTTTGTGCAATTGTTTAACGACATGCACTAGTTTTTACGACCAAGGAGAAGTGGAAGAAGGCGAACACAACATTGATTAATATTAATATTTTCAGAATATGTGAACATAATATGTAAATTATAAAACATCTTGATAAACCGGCATGCATTTATAGTGTTTTTTCGTGTATACATACATTTATTACAATAAATACATTTATTACAATAAATTATTAATGTAATGGTTGTCGTAACTTCATTTGTGAGCAAAAATTACAAAAACAAACTCTGAAAATGTGTTAAAGCAGCTGTCCTCCAGTATTGACCAGTATTTACCAAAAATTTAATTTTTATTTTAATTTTCATTTTTGCGCATCTGGAGGACAGCTGCTTTAAGTTCTTTCGGTTTTAATTAACAACATAACACATGTGTGCGCTAACCTGTCTCAGGCACTCGTTCAGTTCGCCAAGGATGCGTTCTTCGTCGAACATTTTGCCCTGGTACCGGTGCTCGTAATACTCGGCTATTTTCTGGCGCATCGACCGCGGCAACTTCCGGTAAATCATGTATTCCTCCACCTGCTTGAACTACAAACAATCAACAAACACTGTGAGTTTAACGTCTGCTTTATTTAAAATTTAGTAAACTAATTTCGCTTTTTACAGACTGCCTGACCGACAAAGAGATGGGTTAACAGACGAAGAGAAAATATTATTTGTTCTCAAAGGAACAGGGAACGGTTCAATTTAGTTTCTATATTTCTATGCCTTGCCTAAGGTCTTGTGTTGTGCACATTAATGACTGTTTGGTGATACATCAAGGTTTCTGTGACAAGTTTATTCTCTATGAATTTTGCGTTTTATATATCAAAGAGATTGGTAATGGTTCACTAGCCTAATCAAACTAAAGTATATTATTACTATAACGGCCTTGGTGAATGAAGATGCCGTAGACATAATTAAATAAAACATTGAATAATGTAACATACAACAGCTGTATATAATAACCTCACAAGGAAATACGATTTTGGCGTTGCCTTATATTTAGCCAAAACAATAAAAATCAAAATGCATTGATGTTGAAAAAATTAAGCAATTAACTTTTTTGCACTAGGGAATTTTCCGTATTTATTCAACCTGTTTGAAATCGTTGATAAACACTCTGACAGGCATGCCATCCGAACGTTGTTTAACTTCAAGCAAATATAAACAGTCGAAACTCTGCAATAGATTTTATTTGGATGGCACGTGCGTTGCTTAAACAACATTTCGAGGCATTTTCTGGATGTAGCCAGTATTGAACGTTTGCGTTGTTATGTTTACACATTCATTTCTGCGTAAGAGGAAGCAAACATGTTAATTTCGCACACACGATAAATTATGTTTGTAGACAGCATCGGTCTACGGAATCGAAAGGCGAAAGTAGAAGCCCGTTTTATCAAATTGTTAAAAAGTTTATAAGGAAATAAGGACAATTTACTTTTTCATTGTAGAGTCTTCGCGATGTGTCGAATGACTGGATGATAGTCGTGGTGTGACCTAAGAACAGTGCATAGCACGTGGCGCCACTGAGCATACTGAGGATCGTGAGCCACGTGTCTGTCATGTTCTGGGGCGGGAACCGCCCGTACCCGATGCACAACATGTGCGACAGTGCCTTAAACAGCGACCACGTGTACTGGTGCGCCCAATGAGCGTCCTGCAAACAAAAACGCATCGCGCATGCAATATACATTTGTACTAGCACATTTTGTTTCCATGGCAGTTACATAATTTTTGTAAGTACTGGAACATAATTATACATAATTATACAAAAGTGGCGATGAATAAGAATCGTCCACTTTAAATCTTTATACATAACCCAAATAGTATAATTAAAAAATACGAACAGATATGCATAGCAATAGCAGCACCAAACTAGAGAGTTCCAGAATGCAATGAATGTCTCAGGCGAAGGCTTTGGGACAAATTTATTTAAAAAAATACCAAGAGGAACAGCTAAAGGTAAGTGTATAATTGTAATTCTTGTAAAGTTGGATGTTGATATCCCTTGGTTGTAGAATTATTACACAGTTTCAGTTCTCAAAGTAAAGTATTAAGGGCATTACATATAAAATATGTTTAATGGAGTGGAGCTCGAGTTTATGCAGTGCATTCCTATTAAATAAAATATATGTTTATCTAAATATTCGTGTTCATAATTTCTTTTAGTCGTTGAGTAAAGATAAATGATGTAATTTTGTACAAATTTATGTGTTAAAAGATGCATGGCCAATAACTAAAAGTATTAAATATTATGTAGAGTTGCAGTTCTTGTGCAGTGTGTTCGTTCTCAAAAAAACTTTAAAATATATACAGGTTTCATTGTTGATAAATCTTTTATCACACGATTAGTGTTAAAAATGTGTTAAAAATACAAAGGGAAACAACTAATGCATTTTTATGTTGATATTTTTTGAAAGTATTTGATATGCAGAGTTGTTGTTCTTGTGCAGTGCATCTAATGGTAAAGAGATCTTTCTACCAATTAAATTTTAAAATGATATCTTTGCGTTACGAGGCGTGACATGCGCGATTGCTATAAAGCTTCCTTAAATTTGATATTCATGTGGAAAAGAGACTGGGCCTGTTTCGTGTACCTGAAGTTCCTCTATGGAGACCCAGCAGTCCTTGGGGAACTCCTGGAGGGTGGGCACGAGGAACTGGAGGCAGCCGTTCCAGTGGCCCAGCAGGAACATGAGGCAGATCAGGTTGAAGATGCGCATAAACTTACCTGCCACAGCCAGGAACTGAAATACCCAGCACAGACATAGATTAGCACCTTAGTACGGCATTGTTTCGGAAGTCCTTATATACGGACAAGAATAGCATATCCGTATTCCGTTTCGGTATTAAATGATAGGCTAGAAAAAGCATTTAGTAAGTAAGCAATAGCGCACAATTCATTGTTAACAAATAAACGGTGCAATTGCAATACTTTGTTTTTGACATATAGCACATTATGAGACAACGTTGAACATAGCAAAAGAAGTGCATTGGTGAAAAAAGAGCTAACGTAAAAATAATACAAAGTCAATATAATCTTTGTAAGGTTTGAAACAAAAAGTGTTTACACTGGAAAGTAAAATGAAAGGAATGCATAACGCTTGAATATGCACTAAAGGTTAACAAATAACTGCAATAAAGAGCGTTCGAGACAGCCTTATTTAAATATTTATGACATGTTCTGCCTTTCACAAGAAGTAGAGTCTAATAATGTTATAGAATTGACGTGTCAAACAAAACACTAAAGCTCATAAATATTTTATAGAACGTTTGATATCTGGGAGAGAGAATCAATATAGGAAAGTCAACTAAATCAAATGCACACTAGATCTAGCATACATCTTTAATTTTATCATTTAATACACAAGCACATGGTTTCTTCCTTAATCGCGTATAACACCCAAATACAGAAAAAGTGCCGTGGCTGAAAACACCAATGTGTATAAGTATGTACTTACATCGGGTAGTTCAACTCTGAGCAAAGTACATTATGATATAGTTTGCAATACATATTAGGTTCAACTGACACGCTTACAAAGATAGTTTGAATGGCCATATTGTTGAATGGCCAAGTGTTTTGACATTTGCAAAATTGAAATTGTATTGCAATCTATAAAGTTGTCCTAACAATCTAAATTCAAGTAACACCCTAACTCAAACTGCAACCTACACTATTTGTTTTGGTGTAATATAATGGTAGATAATAGCATTATTACTTTGAGAATAACATATTTTGTACACCAAATTCACAACAATCGAAGCTGATAGAAGGCTGTCTGCTTAGGAAACGTTCATAGTGTGTGCTGAACAAGCATACAAGTGTGACAATTAGCAACATCCCTAATGAAGCATGTGTCTTTGATGATTGCCAACATAGTACATGACTCTGAAATGGTTCTATAAATAGAAAAACAAACATATTCATATAGATGTGAGCCATTCTTTCCTTCAATGTGTTCCCTATATGACGTTTTGTTTAGGTCATGAACTTAGATTGTTAATTGAATAATTGAACCAAAAACTGAACGGCAAACTGTCTACAAAATAATACACCAAAGCAAACATATTGAAGACTATCTATTCATTCACCCATGCTCGTAATCGTTCATGTCTTATTTGTGACTCTTTTAAATTTCTTATTTGAGTTTTTTGTAATATATATTTTTTGTCAATGATTTTTTTTGTCAGAAATTGCATCGTGTTTTCAGAAGTGAACCGAATTAGAATGTCATTGTCAGTTTCTGACTAATATGAAGCGATTTACCACTGGTGGGCATACCATACACAAGCGTCGAGTGTGGTACATTACCTTTTTTGCTCTCTGAAAATACAATCATCTACGGTTGAAGCAGATATTTCAAACAAATAAGCTTATATTACAAAACCAATTTCCCTAAAGCAGACAGCTTTCTATATACATCATTACAGAGAAATATGCGCTTTCAATAAAATAATTTGAAAATATATATACAGATGGATACTGTTAGTAATATCCTGTGTTTGTAATAATTAGACTATATTTTACCATTTTGAAGAAAAATAATGAAACGAAAAACTTAAGGTTACAACGTCAAAAAGGCATGTCCAATGAAAGGCAAGGTCATGATTAGGAACTAACAACATGGGTTTAAAATCAAATGGCCTAAAATATCAAACTCGAGAAAGTTTGCTTTACTTACTACACGTACAACTTTTACAATGTAGTTTGTTAGTTTTTACATTTGCATAATTTTAAAACACTGTCTTGTCATAATCATGACTCAGATTTTAATGTTATAGTGAACATTACATATCAGACACATTTTTAATATGTTTGGCATGTACCTGATATTTCAATGTAGACTATAACCGGACACAGGGATGTCTTCTCCAACAGACACAAGTCTAGTACCAGAGAGACAATAAAAATGTCATGGCGCCCCTAAACTTGACCATATCTACAATGTTTGCAACATTTTGTCTTTGAATACTTCGTCAATGTATATTAAAACTGCATTCAGAGAGTTTGTAATTTAGGGTCTTATAATATTTTCGCTTACACACAAAAGGCGCAAAAGCACAAGAATCCTTTTTTTTCATTTTTATGATCTCTGTGATACTAGCCCGGGTCGATGTGTTGGCCATCTAGAGCAACCTACCTCCTCCCACTGCTGCACGTAGCGCACTAGTCTGGACAACCGCAAAAGACGCAACAAACTTAACAATTTGGCCAGTCGCAACATCCGTAGGGCCCTGCCTGCAATGTGTCCAACTCTCTATAGACATCAACACATACATATAGCTACACTTATGAGCAATCGTTTTAGATTTTGAAAACAAAATAGTGGTGTAAGCAAGTATATTGCATAGACTAGCAACAACTATCATTTAAAAGTGCTGATTATTTTACATGTACATGTACTACATAATACTTATTATTATCAATTTTTCTGCAACAAAGAAACAGTTCAATGCAAAATAATTGTGATAGTGAGGCAAGTGATATTGATAAAAATACACAACTGATTCATACAAAGTTAGAAAATATGCTTCGTTGTTGCATTCAGTATCATAAATAAAGGCGGAATATAAAAAACCGCTTAAAAGTGCTTAATGAGCAAGGCAATCATTCTCCAACATTCACATAACATAAGCACCTAGCCAGTGAGTATGGCACATTGGCTAACAACACACAACACAAAATGTAGCAGTGCAGTCAATTGTCTGGAACTCTTAGCTTGGAGAATTGAACATATGGCAGACCGCGTGCACCAACAAAGGTAACTGATGTCTGGTCTTTGTTACAGTCATGCACATGGCGATGGTATTCTATACATCGATCGTTTGGTTATCCAATGTGCCATAAATAAACTATCAAATATAATCATAACATAAGAACATTAAACCCTTTCACTAACATTAACAAAAATACAGGTGCGCTGTTGGCTACAATGCGAAACTGAGAAATAGTGCGAGTGTAAACAATTATCATTAATAAAAAACAAAAAGAAAGACCTGTGCAAAGCGACGGAACATAATCACGGAATGGAGTCGTGTTATGAGAATGATTACCTTGAATATATTTGCAAACTTTAATATTACGGTAACGACGACACCAAACCACGATCATACAAGTGCACAAGACGAGTTGCAGGAGTGTATGGTTTAACACTATATAGAAATTTCGATATACATATATATTTCGCGATGTTTTTTTTCTGACGAAAATAATTACAATATATGCCTTAATCTTGATATTTGTTTTTACTATGCATATGTCTAGATAGTGTGTAATTTACTACAAAAGAAACCTCAGTCTATATCAACAACAAATACAATACTACATAATCACAGTTGTAATTGATTTTTTAGTTAATTTTAAAATTTAAATATTACCAAAACGTTTTAGTTTTCAGAATGTTTTGTCAAAAAAAAAACAGCAACAGAAGTTTATAAATGACAATAGTAATTCAGTTTTTTACCTAATGTTGTTACATTATCATAACCTTTAACCTTTCAACCTTAGATGACACAATGTGTGTGAAATAAGGTGATGTAGCGCTTGGATTAAATAGTTTAAACTGAAGTTTATTTGGTGTTTTTCATGTAAAATGTTTAGGCGGTAAAAGTACACTTGGTAAAAACAACGCCGCTCAGTGTGAAGGGAGGTCTCGTATTCACAATCGTCATCCCGCCGCAAACGCTTACACTGTTCTTAACAATAAACTCCATAAACTCCATAAAATCCCCGCCAGCTACATCACCTTACACATACCTTAGAAAGAGAGGTTTAATATAGCGTGAACGGAAAGAGATAGCTTGACAATGGCCATGTGGTAGGTGTACGGTGAACATTTAGTGGTTTTAATTATTAGAATAAGGGGTAAACATAGCATACAATGTGACACTTGACATGACAGTTGTCAGAGAATGATCACCTTGCCAGTAAGGAGACGCGTCCAGTCCTTCCTGTTTACCTGCGTGGAATAACTGACTGAAGTTTGCTTCCGAGTCCCACATTAGGAAGATATAATCCATGGGTATGGAACTGATTAAGTCCAGGAAGAACCAAGACTTTACATAATGCTTGGCAATCAGCGTTGGATCCAGTATTATTTCGTCAGCAAAGTCGTTTAATATTATCCCTGAAATAAATTAGCAAACATTTTAATATTCATTAGATCTGTCTGTCATGTATTCATTGTATTGTTAATAAGTTCCATAGTGTTTCATCTTCATTTTGTTCGTAACAAGAACGTTTTGACTTACAAACATATACATTATCTCTCTTGCACATTATATTATATTATGTTCATGTAATTTCGTTTGTAAACACTAAGGTTTGAAGTGAATACGCTTATCCCAAGTCAAGCAAAGTGACGGTTAGTAGCATTCGCATTTAAATTATCTCAGAAAAAAGTAAATACATGACATGGCTTTTTAATAATTGATAATTTCAAAATAAAAGTACAAAAGGACCTTGAGGGTTGTTTACCTGAACTTAATTTATAAGAATTTAGTTTCAAAACTGAAATTGGGCAATGCCATGAACATTTGACTCAATCATGGTATAGTGTTAGACAAAAGCATAACTTCGTCGGTGGAAACCACTAAAATAATACTACAAACTACATGTGAAAGCTCTAGGCATTATACAATGTAGTACAAAATTAATGTCTGCCTGCCGGGGCCAATGGATATATATATCTACCTAAAACTCAGTAGATGGCCTCTAGATACTGTTGCATACCACATAAAACTCAGTGCGTTTTGGTATCAGACAAAACTATGTTAAGTTTCCCAAAAAGGTGCCTATGTTTAACTGGTGACTTCTGTGCTTAGGCACATTTTAACACCAGGGTCCTAATTTGAACAACTTGATGACTTTGCCATGCTGCCACAGACAAAACAGTTTTTTGTCTCGACATGTCAATGTAAAGTTGATTACATCAAGGCGTAAGTGGCATAATCTGAAAACATTTGGTGAAGTAATTTTAAACAAAACCTAATGTAAAGATCAGATATGAAAACTTTAGAAATTGAGGTTTTAGATTGTTTAAAATGTTCACCCTAATGTTACATTGGTGACCTGGGCTGAATAATATTGACAACGTGAGTATACTTTTAACTTCATTGTTAGAGGACCACTACACTACAAACAACAGTTTTAAGCTTTGCTGGTTTAGACAATATGTTTAAATGTTTACTTAAACAAGTCACCCCAGGTCGGGGCAATTTTAACACACGTGGCGTAAGTCCAACAACTTCCGTAGATGACCTTTTGTTGATGTTTCATATTAAATATTATTCATATTAAATACACGATATATAATAAACAAAAGCTTTTGTCTTCGCAGTTTTAGATGTTTGGACATAACAAACTTTTTTCCCGTGACCTACTTCTGCTACCAGTCGGAACCGTTAAAACAGCTCTGGTAGGGGACATCTAAGCCTTATTACTGCCAAGTTCTGCTTTATAAGGCAAACAGTTTTGTAAAGTAAGTTATAGGTGTTACTACAATGTAAAATTATGACCCCCAGACGAGGCAATGCTTCCCCTTTCTCATGCCCGAGACCTACACATTTAACCAACAGAAACTGTTTGAAAAACCTTGGTAGCAGACCAATGTATCATCCTTGGGAAATGTAGCCCAACTTCAGTGACGGACGACGCAAGGCTTAGGACAACGGATAAACTGTTTAGAATAACTCACCATGAGCACTTTGTGCTCATGTAAGGAAAGTAGTATAGCTATGTGTCTTAAATGGCTTTTCATTTGCAATGATTATCATCGTGATATAATAATAGATATATACTCAAGAGGGCGGTACTTTTGGTCACGTTATCGACAATAGCTTCACTATTCCCTGTAATTTCTTGTAATTACGCATAACTTATGTTTGTGACGGATGTATAGCTGGACAATGGACGCCTCAAGTTTGAACCAACATTTAAATTCATGTATATTTTAGAACATCAAACGAAAAAAGAATGTTTCAGATACTTAGATTGTAACATGCATTTCTATTGGTCGCCCATAAAAAGGAAAAACAATAGTTAGACGTTAAAATAGTTAAAGATCTTGACAACAACTTAGTTAAGAATTCCCGACAACGCATCATGTGACCTCCACAAAGAGCCTCCGCTTAAAAATATATAATAGTGGCTCTAAGCGGAGACAAATTAGCCATCTTATTTGCTAGACATATATGTTATGTTTTACATGTTTTAAAAAAGTTTCGAAAAAATCGTGTTACAGTCAAGTTACGGTCGTTTTAAAACGAATACACACGAAAGTGTCGATTTTTTATGATATTTAAGCTTCGCTTAATAAACCTTAAGTTAGGATAAAAGTAGGTGATCTTTGCTGCAAAAGCATACTGAATACATATTAGGCGAGAAATTTCAGTCTAAAACAGTATTTGGTTCATCTATGTACACAGTGCTTGAACATTTTAAACATACCCCCTTAAATCAAACTTACCGGAATAATACAAATTGATTAATATCAGCCAATATTGTAAAACACAACTTGATTGCTACTTTAGAAATAATGCTATAATTTCTGGTTTACGACCACAACTGGAGAACATGGGTTTTAGATTTCAATTTAAGTTAAAAGCCAATAATCCCAATATTGTTATATTTGTATATTTTGGGCCACGTTAAGGAACTGCGGTAAATACACACACACTTGCAGCTATGCAGTAGTCTTATAAATTATTAAAATGATCACATTTTTGGATTATCTATCTCATCTATTTTTACCATTGATTATTTTATTTTTAATTGATCAATCTTGTTTCTACTCCATTATTAAAAGGGTAGATTCTTTTATTTCCTCCAGTCATGGAGAGCACAACTTATATACAAGGTACATTATTTTACAATATGAATACAAACGAAAAACAAATCAACGATAAAACATTTAACAGTTACCCATATAATAGTGTTATCAGAATCAAGATTATAATTTAGAAAAATGTTAAGTCTATTCACATAAAAAGACTAAGTAAAAATGCTTTAATTTTCTTAATTGTGTTGGTAATAAACTTACTATGTATGGAATTATGGAAGAGTATAACTATTATTGGACATTCACAAGATAACTACTAGTATGTCTTAAAACGAAAGCGAAATTCA
>Ga0224511_10000777_pt1 | contig 16869 bp, 9 predicted proteins | sample SF_May12_sed_USG_2_FD_169988 | JGI IMG/M metagenome (GOLD analysis project Ga0224511, IMG submission 169988) | Sediment microbial communities from San Francisco Bay, California, United States - SF_May12_sed_USGS_8_1 | ecosystem: Environmental > Aquatic > Marine > Sediment | place: USA...
GTATTTCATGCCCGCGGCCAACATGAAGGACACCATGGTGGTTATCGACACCAAGGAGCGCAAAAGAGTGGCCAGATTCGAAGTGGGCACCAAGCCGCACCCCGGCCGTGGCGCCAACTTTGACGATCCCAAATATGGACCTGTGCACTCCACCGTTCACATCGGCGAGGGCCTGGTTTCCGTATGGGGCACCGATCCTGAAGGTCATCCGGAAAGCGCCTGGAAGGTTGTTCGCTCTATCGAGCTGGCGGCCGGCTCTGGCGGATTGTTCATCAAGACCCATCCGAAGAGCAAAAACCTCTGGGTGGACTTCACCTTGAACGTTGACCTGGCTACCCACCAGAGCATTGGTGTCCTTGACATCAACAACCTGGATGAGCCTGCCAAGATGATCAAGCTCACAGACGATCCCAAAGCCCGTGTTGTGCATATGGAATACAACAAGGCTGGCGACGAGATGTGGGTTAGCATCTGGGCCAAAGATGGCGAAGTTGTCATCTTTGATGACAAGACCCGTAAGATCAAGAAGCGGATCAAAGGTCTGGTCACCCCCACTGGTAAGTTCAACGTGTATAACACGATGCACGACATTTACTAGTAGACGTCTCTTTACGATTTCACACAGGCAGGCGTCCGGACCACGGGCGCCTGCCATTTTAATATAAAGGTATAGCCATGAACGGCAACGTTGTACGCCTGTTCTTAGCGTTGGCCATCACAATCTCTCTTGCTGCTCCTGATATAGCCGCCACCGCCACAACCTCCGTCGAGGAGGACTACACGAAATTCTGCGCCCCGTGCCATCGCCAGGACAGGCTTGGTTTCACCGGTCCGCCGCTGATTCCGGGGCATTTTTCCAAAACCAACGAAAATCAATTGACGGATGTCATAGCCGAGGGCCTGCCGGCCACCCAGATGCCCCCGTTTCGCGAGGTTCTGCCAGCGGAAAAAATCGCAGCTCTGGCCAAATATATCCAGACTCCGGTGGGAAAGGTGGAATGGACCAACATTGACATGGCCCAGAGCCGAAAAGAGGTGGTGGTGGAATACGCCCCCAGGGCAAAGAGGATCCAGGACCTCCAGGAAGTCATCATGGTGGTGGAGAGGGGAACCCGCAAGCTGGCGGTGCTCTCCGGCAATCCCCCCAGGGTCTTTGCCTCATACTACGTGGGCGCCGTCCACGGTGGGCTCAAGTTCACCCACAACCTCGGCCGCGTATTCTCCATCGCCAGGGATGGCAAGGTCACAAGCTTCGATCTAAGATCCCTGCGAGGCGAGATTCAAATGAAAGTCGGCGTCAGCTCCAGGGCCATCGCCATTTCCAAGGATGATAATTTCATCGCCGTGGCCAACAACCTGCCCTCCAACGTGGTGCTGTTCACGTCGGACATGACCCCAGCCCATGAGATAAAGATCGACGGAACCGTGGGAGGGATTTATGGACTGTACGAGGATAACTCTTTCCTTCTCACTTTCCGGGACAAATCGGAGATCTGGCTGATAGAGGCCAAGCCGCCCTTCGCCATAAAAAAGATAAAGACTCCAGAGCCTTTTGAGGACATTTCCATAAGCCCGCGCAAGAACCTGATGATCGCCGCAAGACGGGATGGAGAAAAGATGTACGTCTTCGACTACAGAACCCAGAAGACGCTGGCCACATTCCCGGCGGGGGGATTCCCCCATCTGGCTTCGGCAGTGTTTTTCGCCAAAGGGGGAGAGCTTTTCGCCGCCCTGAACCATATCAAAAAGGCGGAAGTGACCATTATCTCCATCGACAAGCTCAAGGTCGTCTCCCGGGTTCCCATCGAGGGCGCCGGATTTTTCGTCCGCACCCATTCCTTCACCCCGTATATCTGGGCGGGAACCAACTCGGAGAAGATCGCCCTGATAGACAAGGCGGACTTCAAGACGGTGAAATACATCACCCCCTTGCCAGGTCACAAAACGGAGCATGTGGAGTTTAACGCCAGGGGTAATTTCGCGCTGATCTCCATACCGGAGGTGAACGGCTCCGTCATGATCTTCCATTCGCAAACCCTGGCGCCGGTGACTTCGATCCCGTTCAACACCCCCAAGGGGAAATACAACTCCATGAACAAAACCTTCCCCGACCATGCGTTCGATGGGGATCAGGGCGCCATCCCGGCCCCGGCCCCGTCCTCATCCTGGGCGCCTCCCGCCAGAAAGCTGGCCTCTCACGGGGCAAAAGGCCAATTCATATACCAGGAATCCTGCATGGGATGCCATCACCAGAAATTCGACGCATTCGGCCCTTCCTTCGCGGAGATCGCTTCCATCCGCTCTCGGGATCAGATCCGCTCCCACATCCAGGCGCCATCGTCCATGTTCAAGACTCTTGGATACAGGCGAAACTCCATGCCCACCATTCCATTGTCCGAAGAACAACTGGACGCGGTGACCGAATATATAATAAGCTTTAAGGAGTGAGGGAAAAATGCTGAGGATATCCACGTTGATAAGCGCCGCCGTAACCGGCGCCCCGGCCAATGGCAGCCGGACCACCAGGGTTCTCCATGGCCGCGGGGGGAGCGTGGGCGCCAAAGCCCCTATCGTCATCTGGAACCTCACTCGCAATTGCAACCTCACATGCGTCCACTGCTACGCCGCCGCCCAGCCCCGCCAATTTTCCGGGGAGCTTACCCTGGATCAGGCGCTCAAGACCGCCGATGACATGGCCGAGGCCGGCGTCAAGATGGTGGTTCTTTCCGGCGGGGAGCCCCTGTACCGCAAGGATATCTTCCAGATCGCCGAGCGTCTTGTCCAATTGGGTGTCATCACATCCCTTTCCTCCAACGGCACCCTCTTCGACAAAGCCGCCGTGGATAAGATCGCCAGCGTGGGGTTCTCCTATGTAGGGGTCAGTCTGGACGGGCTGGGAGATGTCCACGACAAGTTCCGGGGCCAGCCTGGCTCTTTCGACAAAGCTGTGGAAGGGGTGCGCAATGTGAAGGCCGCCGGGTTGAAGGCGGGGGTGCGCTACACCATAACAAAAATGAACATCGGCGATGTGGACGGCATGTTCGCCCTGGCCGAAGAGCTCAAGGCGGACAAACTCTATTTCTCCCACCTGGTCTACAGCGGCCGCGGCAACGGGCTGAAGGAATTTGACCTGACCAAAGAGAACACAAGAAAACTTATGGACCTGATCCTGGACAAGGCGGTGGAATACGCCAAAAAGGGGGACAGCCCGGAACTGGTCACCGGCAACAACGACGCCGACGCCGTGTATCTGTACATGCGGGTGGCCAGGGACTATCCCGCCGCCGCCGATAAACTGATGGAAGTCCTGAAGCAGGCAGGTGGCGCCAGCGCCGGAATCGGCGTGGCCAACATAGACGCCCGAGGAGCGGTTCATCCAGACCCGCTGATGTCTTTTTTGAACCTGGGCAACGTGGCGGAGAAATCCTTCGGGGAAATCTGGTTTCAAAACCCGGATCCCACCCTGGCCAGGCTGCGAAAACGACCCCAGGAGTTCAACGGCAGATGCGGAAACTGCAAATGGCTGTCCATATGTGGCGGCTCCACCAGGGTCCGCGCCCAGAGGATGGGCGAAGACTTGTGGGGATCCGATCCTGCATGCTATCTCACCGACGAAGAGATACAGCCCACGGAGAGCCATGCGTTCGCTTAAAGCCATGGCGGTGGGCCTTGCCATAGTGGCCGCCTCTCCTCTGTATGCCGGCGAATGGGGTACTGGCGCCCTGATGGTGATCATCGAAAGGGAAAAAGGCTCCGTGCTGGTGGTGGATTCCACCCAGGATCATAAGATCCTTGGCCGAGTGGAGGGGTTGGGAGTCCTGCAACACGCCTCCATAGCCTTCTCCCGGGATGGCCGCTACGCCTATGTGATAAGCCGGGACAGCCTGCTTAGCAAGGTGGATCTTATTCAATTAAAGCTTACAGCCCAGGTGAAGACCGGCTCTTCCGCCGTGGGCCTGGCCGTCACCCAGGATGGCCGCCATATCGCCGTCAGCCAATACAAACCACCGGGAGTGGTGATAGTACGCGACTCCGACTTCAAGATAGCCAAGACCATCCCCACCGGCGGCAAGACCGTGGGGCTGGTGGACGCGCCGGACAACCTGCTGGTATTCGCCGATATGGAAAACGATTCAGTGCTGGTCATCGACGCGGGCAAGGCCGATTTCCCCGTAATCAAAAAATTCGACGACGTGGGCGCCGAGCCTTACGATGGATTTTTGACCCCCGACGCCAGACGCTATGTGGCGGGCTTTTTCCTCTCCCCATGGATGGGGGTGCTGGACCTTTGGCGGATGGATAAGGTGGAGAAGATCCCCCTTCCGGCCCGGGGAGACCTCTCCGGCGAAATGCCGGTGCTCAAAGTGCCCCACCTGGAGGGATGGTTCGACGCTGGAGGCTATCTGTTCGCCCCGATAGTGGGGGGCGAGGGGCTGGCGGTGATCGACGCAGCCACCTGGAAAACCGTGGACACCATCGAGCTGCGGGCGCATCCCATATTCGCCGTGGTGCGGCCGGACCAGAGACAGATCTGGATAAACTACGCCATGGGAAAATATCACGACACGGTGGATGTGGTGGATGTGGACAGCCGGAAAGTGATCAAGACATTAACGCCGGGAGGTAAAGTGTTCCACCTCCATTTCGCCCTCAAGGGGATGGTGGCCTATGTCTCCAGCTATGCGGACAACTCCGTGCTGGTGTATGATACAAAGACCTTCGAGGTGATAACCAGGATCCCGGCCCAGGGCCCATCCGGAATCTTTTGCACAGACAGGGCCGGAAAGTTCGGGCTGTAAGATGAACATTTTATCTGTGAAATCCTTGAGCCGGGTGGCCCTGTTTGCCCTGATTGTCGGCGCCCTGTTCTCCGGAGCCAACGCCTCCGCCCAAAGCCGCGAGGAACTGGACAAATGGATCCAGATCTTGGTGGATATCCGGAACAACCAGTGCAAAAGCGAGCATAAGAATAAAGTCCGCGGCAAGATCGAATACGCCGCCGTCCTGCTGGCCCACAGCGAGATTGAAGAGGCGGAGATGTCGCTGGCCAAGGCGGCCTCCAAGGCCCAGGACTCCGGCTGCCGGGATGCTATCACAAAGAACGGTAAATTCGCCAACCTCAACTGACGGTCAGCTCGCCTGATTTTCCCAACACGTTTTCATGAATCGGCACTCCACCCGTCGACAAAACTCCGTGTCCTGTTTCTTCCACTCCTCCATCGGCTTCCCCTCCATCCGATGAAGCTCTCCCGCCACCTGCAGCGCCTCGTCCCGTATAGCCTCCAGATCCTCCCGGGGAATTGTCCAGCATGTCGCCGGATTCCTCTTCTCCTTCAGATACACCACAGCCACCTCCATCCGCTCCGCCTTCCTGGCCTCCATCAGGGCCAGGGCGTATAGCCGCACCTGGAACAGATGTCGTCCCTCATCCTTTGGCCGGAGGGTGTGCTTGTAGTCCACCATGTTCCATTTCTGCCCATCGAACCATATGATATCCGAGGCCCCATGAACCACCAGATCCATCTCCTCCCCCTCGATTTTCATGGCCAGTGGAACTTCTCTCATTATCGCGCCAGGATCCACCAGCTTCAGGCCATCCAAAGGCGCCGCCTGGAAAACCCCAAGGATATTGCGCAGGGTCGATGCCACCACTTTTTCCTCCTGACCCAAGAGGGTGTGGCGAACTGTATCCGCCAGCCCATCCGATGTATTCCCCATGCCGAGGGGCGCTGTCTCCAAGGCCCGATGAACCAGTGAGCCCAGGGCCACGGTATCGGCTTCACCGCCTCCTGTCGACATCCCGGATGAAATCTCCCGTGTGTCCCCCATGCTTTGCTGATAATACATCCGGCTGCATTTGTGAAAATCCGCCAGCGCTGTGACAGAGACTCGCAGCTGCGCCCGCTCCGGCGGAGGAGGAGTTCTTTCGATACGTTCCCGCGCTACCGGCCCCGAGCCTTGCAGGATAGATTGGACCAATGGGGAATCCTCCGGTTTCCCACTGCTTATTTCGATATCGGTCAAGGGCTGGGGAGGAGCCTCCAAAACCAGCTTTTCCTCATCACATATTCTGTTGATCCACTTCACCCATTCCCCGCCGCCGTTTTTTCCCGCAGGGCCGCTGAGTATCAACCTGTCCCTGGCGCGGGTCATGGCCACGTATAACAGGCGCTTCATCTCCTCCTGCCGGTCCTCATTCAAAGTCCGGCGAACCTCGTCATAAACCGGCCCTGCCCGCCAAGAGCCGGAAACCAGGTCATGGACCTTCACACCCAGGCCAGCCTTAGGGGAAAAGACCATATGCCCCCCCTGATGGATCTTTCCAAAACCCACATCCCCCAGGAAAACCACTGGAAACTCCAACCCCTTGCTCTGGTGCACTGTCATCATCAGCGCCACATCCTCCTCCCCCGCCGCGATATCCGCCTTCGCCTCGTCCATCTGGGTGGAGATCATGTTGTCCAGCCTGGCGGTGAAGTTGACAAATCCCTGGGACCAGTCTTTTTCGAATGTGCGGGCAAGCTCTATCAGCTTGAAGATATTGGCCAGGATTCTCTCTCCATTTTGCCTGCTCATCATTACGGCGCCATATCCCGTATCGTCCAGGATCATCTCCAGAAGTTCCGACACTCCCACCCTGTCCCACATCCGCCGCCACCGGGCGGACATACGGACGAATTCCCCCAGCCTCTCTCGCTCAACTTCTTCTATGGTTTCTGGTATCCTCTCCATCTTCATCGGCAATGGATTTTTTATCGGGTCCCCCTCTTCATCATAAAACAGCCGCAGGATGGTCTCGTCTTTCAACCCGACCAGAGGGGAGCGCAGAACGGAGACCATAGCCAGTTTGTCCGCCGGACGCCCGATATGGAAAAGCATATTCGCCAGGTCCTTTATCTCCTGACAGTCATAAAAGCCCCTCCCCTTCACCACCTGGAACGGAACTCCCGCCCGCCTCATGGCGGTTTCGTATATTTCATGTTTGGAAAACGAACGCAGCAACAGCGCCATATCGGAGAACTTGACGGGTCGGGTCTGGCCCTGGGCGCCAGCCACCATCACCTGCTCCTCCACCAGCCTTCTCATCTCCTGCGCCACAGCGCGCGCCTCCAATACCCGAGCCTGGTCGATCCCTTCGGCCTCTATTGCTATACGACAGACCGCAGAATCCACCCCCTTCCCGTCCCGGACAGCCACCAGCCTGTCCTTCTTCGGATGGAATCCTCCCCCCTCTCCCCCTTTGCCGTCAGACATCAGGCGGGAGAAGAATACATTGAAGAATTCGGTCAGCATCGGGGTGGCCCGTCGGCTCTCCACCAGGAAATATTCCTCACCGCCATCCTGGACCACCTGGCTCGATTGCTCCACGAACACGCCAGGGTCCGCCCCGCGGAAGCTGTATATCGATTGCTTCAGATCCCCCACGAAAAAAAGCCTCCCCTCCCCCGGCGGCGCCAGCAGGTTTATAATATAGGCCTGTAGCTTGTCCGTATCCTGAAACTCGTCGATAAGCACTCGGGCAAGACGGGCCCTGTATTCATCCAGCGTGGGTTTGGAATTAACCAGAAGATCCCTGGCCTTCTCCTGCAGGTCGTTGTAATCCAAAAGGGAGCGGCTCTCCTTTGATCGGGCGTAGCTGGCCATCACATCTTGCAACAGGTCGGCGAAGGCCATGACCTCATCCGCGGCCGCGGTTTCCACGACTACGCCATAGACCATCTTTGCCAGCAGCGCCGCTTCCAGGCTTTCGGCGAAATCGTTTTTCCCCTCCAGATATGTTTTCCTGCCCAGCACTCCCTTTTCCAGTTTATCGGCCTGCTCCAGGGCTCGCCCCGCGCTGGCCGCGTCGATACCCTCTCCGGAGCCAAAGCGGTTATTGATTTCAATCAATGTCTGGGCAAACTTATACTCAATCCCGCGCTGGGAAAGGTCAAGGAACGTCTGGCATAATTGCCTCAGCCTGGTCTCCGCGTTTGCCGGAATTTCCTCACGAAGCCGGTCCAGGTTTTGCGTATGAAGCCGCTCCAGCTTTTTGGGAGTCATGTTGGCGGCCCGGAGCAGCGGTATGATCCACATGACCCTATCCACCAGCCCCTGCCCCCGCCCCAGGCCCCGGAAGCCATGATCCCTGGCCAGCCGGATGGTTGCGCTGTCGGCGCGTCGCAACCTGATCAATATGGTCTCCACGGCGCAGGTCTCCAACGTGGCTCTGGAGTCCACCTCGCTCATCACGGAGAATCCTGGGTCCACCCCCGCCGCCAATGGGTTCTCCCACAAAAGCCTGGCGCAGAAGGCGTGGATGGTGGATATATAGGCGCTTTTAATCATCTGCCGCTGACGAACCAGGTGGTTTAGCAACCTGCGCTGCTGGCTCCACTCGCTCCGCTCCACCAACAGGTTGGCCGAGGATCCGGCCGCCCTGGTTTCCTGGCGCAGCTGCTCGATCTTCTCCGTAAGTTTTTGGCGCACCCGTCCGCTCATTTCCGCGGCGGCCTTTTCAGTGAAGGTGATGGCGGCGATCCTGTCCACGCCGTAGTAGCCCTCATCTCGGGGAGTCAACAACTCCGCCATATATTTTTCCACCAGGGCGGTGGTCTTCCCTGCGCCGGCGCCAGCCCGCACAGCGATATCGGTCCGGCAATCCCTTATCTTCCCCAGGACGTCATCCATCAGTCCTCTCCCCCCTCCCCCCTGGGCGCGGCGATATAGCGGCACAGGCCGGGAAAGTTGCAGTAATCGCAATCCAGGGGATCCACCTGGAAGTTTCCATTCTCCAGCCGTCCCATCATCCCTGTGGCCAGGTTCTCGAATGTCCCTTCGGTGGACTCGGCGCCATCGCCAGCCCCCAGAAACTTGCCATCCATGAATTCCGTCCTGTTTTTTCCTCCCCCGAAACCTGCCGTCACATAGGCATCCCCAGGCTCGACGACACTCAACAGGCGATAGCTGGCGGCCACATTTTTTATATCCTTCATCAGCCCGTTCTCCAGCGCCCACTTGCGCCCCAGCAAGGCGTATATGGGGGGTTGGAAAGAGCGTTTGCCCATATTCGCCGGTTTGAGCATCTCCTTATACTTGCCGGCATTGGCGCCAAGCTTGTAATCGACAATGCGTATGGCGGCGTCCTTCTGGTTTACGTCCAGGCGGTCGATGCTGCCGGTGAAGTATCGCACCCCACCGCATTCAACCATCAGCATGAAAGGCTCGTGGGCGGTTTTTTTGCGCCAGGAGAATTCAAAGGCCAGTTCCACCGCCGCAGGGGTGAAGCCGCTCTTCCCCTGGTCCCAGGCTTCCGCCTCCAGCCATCGGTTTAGCATGGCCATGATCCGCTCCATCTCCGGCGCCCACACCGCCTCCTCCGGCAGCATGCCATCCTTGCGCCAATTGGCGAAGACTTTCTCCGCCTCCTTATGCAATATGGTACGCTCGGAAGCTGTGTTCGTTATTGGAAGTTTTTTTCGCTCGATAAGATGGTGATAGAAATTCTCCAGTATCTGATGAACCATGGAGCCTGTTTCGCTGGCCTCCAGTTGCAGGTCCGGGGTCTTTTCCGGGTCCAGCCCCAGGATTCGCCCGGCAAAGTAGCGGTATGGGCATTGACCATAGGCCTCCAAAGCAGTGGGGCTGTATCGCCCTTCCCTGCGCACCACCACAATCTGCCGGACCAGCGGCGCCGCTGCGATCAAGGCGCCGGAATAGACACCCCCCAGGATTGCCTTCTGCTCCTTATCCATGGCGGCGAAATAGGAATCCCTCCCCCGCTCCATGGAGGAGAGGGAAACGAGACGGAGGAACCTGTTCCACTCTCCCGCATCCCCCGCCACTGCCGCCACCCGCTCCTCCAGTTCCCCTGGCTCCCCTTGTTCGGCGAACAGGTCCCGCAGCAGTTTCATCCGGGCTTCTTCCGGATCGTCCAGTTGGTCCGGTGGCCTGGCGATGGCCAGCGATGGCCCTTTGGTGATTTTGTTTTCCCTTTCCCCCATTTCCATGGCTGGGAAAAGGGTGTCGAGCATATCATCCACAAACAGGGAGCGCATCAAAGGAGAGCCGTCCAGCTCCTGGATGCTGTAGCTTAGATACAGCCTTTCTTCGGCGGCGCGGATCGCCTGGAAGAACAGCAGCGATTCCTCCATCCATTTGTCCGATGGAGAGTCGAAAACCTTTCGCCCCTTCCGAAGCTCCGGAATGCGCGCTATCAGGGCCTGAAAATGTAATTTGTTGAACCGCTCCTTTTCCATGTCGGTGAGTATGGCGCCAGCCCTCCCCCCCTGGGGGAACTCCCCCTCGTGCAGGCCGCATATGAACACCACTTTGGCCCCCACCCCCACCGCGTCGAAAACGTTCAGGATCTGGGCGCGGTTCATATCCGCCGAGCCAGGCTCCGGCAACGAGGATGAATCGAGGGATTTCACCAGAATATCGCGCATCCGCCCATACCCCACTCTCCCCCCGGCTTGCCCAATGCTTTTCGTGTCTTCCGCGGCTTCATCGATAATATCCATGAGAAGGGAGAGGGAATGGCTGTCCCGGAAAAGATGATGGCTATCCGCAGGCTCGTTCGTCCAGGCCGGAATCCCCAACCCGAGCCATCGCAACAGGGAGGTGTACCTGTCCATGAACTCCATCGGCGCGCCACTGGTCTTCAGCCGCTCCAGCTTTTCCAGCAACTCCACGGTGACGGAGGCGATCTCCATGGCGGGGGGACGCTCTTTTTGCTCCAGCCGGTCGATGGCGGCCTTCATGCGGCTTTTCCATTCCGATGGAGGCCCGCTTATCAACCCAGCGCCGATGTACAGCCTTCTGGCCTCGTCGGCGTCCAGTTTCTCGAATTTCATGAAGTATGACGAGCTTATGATCCAAAGAACATCTTCGCGGGCGTATCCGGAGTCTACCGCCACGAAGATCGATAATGCGGCCTTGGCAAGAGGCGCCTGGGTCAGAGGAACACCCTTGACCATAGCAAATGGGATGCGGTATCGGCGAAAGACATCCTCCACGATGGCGGCGTATGGGCGAATATCCCTCATGACAATAATGAAATCGCGCCATGCGTAGCCCTTTTCCCTCTTCAGGGACAGCAGGGCATGCCCCACTTCCTCCATTTCCCTGTACCGGCTGGAGCCTGCGATTATAGCCACGGGAGACTCTTGCGGATTTTCCGCCTGGCGTTCAGGATCCATTTCGAAGATGCGGTTTTTCACATCCGCCAGGGGCCCTTCCGGATCCAGGTCAAATTCGATTTCCAGCTTCTCCGCCCGGGAACCCAGCTCCTCGAACTTGGCCAGGTTGTCGGTCAAAAATCCGAACGCTTCCCTCCTGGAATCTGGCGCCGGGGCCACAATGCGCACCGGGATTCTCCGGGCTATGCTTCGGAAAAGCTCGAAGCGATATGGAGTGAACTGGTATATATCCTCCAGCTGGATTTCGCGATATTTTTCCAGAAATGGGATCGGCGCGTTTTGTTTCAAGGCATCCACCAGCTGGCGGCGGGCCATGGCCGGATCCACCACTCCATGACGCAGCAGCTCCTTTTCATAGGCGGCGTATAGGCGGCCAATATCCCCTTCTTTGGAAGGGGCGAAGCCTACGATTTGTTCATATTCCCCGGGGGAAACCAGCCCGGCGCCCAGTTGCTCGAACAGCCCCAGCATGGCGTCCAGGAATCCGGGGAATTTTTCGGCCCCGGACATGCCGCCGGAAGCGTCAGGGATGGATCCTTTGTTCCCGAAATGCGCGGTCATAACCCTGGAAAGAATAATGGACCGGGTGAACTGGCCAGCCGGTTTGTATACCCCCACCAGGTCGCCATACAGCCTTCGCTCGAAAGCTTGCATGGTCATCATGCCAGGGGCCAGCAGGGCGCAGCCTCCTTTCACATTCACCATCAGATCAATGGCGTGGGCAAGCCTCTGGGCCGTGGGATACAAGGTCAGGGAGTTGGTATATGTCATACCATGGATTCTAACAGAAAAGACGAATCGCCTTCACGGAATGGGGAAGGGATATGGGGAACCGTAAAGGCGATCCGTTCTGGAAACCAAATTACTTTATCAATTACAGAGATTATAATCTATTTAAGATAGAATGCAATCTAAAATGATATGGCCCCAGCCCACCGCCATAATTTCCAGCGCTGACCCTCCTGACGCCTTCCACATGACAGGCGGCCACTATCCCTTTTTCCATGGCGCAACTGATTGTCTGCTCGCTTGTTCCATCAATAACGATCTCCAGCGCCACGTTTTCCCCCGGCGCCAGCAGGCTGGATGTCTGGCGGCGGATGGTGGGGCAATACTCGGTGTTGGTGGCGGCTTTCAAGAATTTATATCGAGACCCCACCTTGGAGCCAGAGCGCACCACCCCCCCCGGAAACGGGAGGATGACACCACCTAATTGATCGATCGCCTTGACCGCTTCTTTTGCCGCCGCCAGGGCGGATTCCGGCGTTGCGGCCAGAATCAAAAAGTTGCCGCCACCGATGCCGTCCAGACGACCGAAGCTTTCCTCTATGACAAATTCCCCTTCCATCACCGGGATTCGCCAGTATCTTCTGTCGGCGACCACTTTGGACATCTGAAACCCATCGCCGAAATAGCGCAGCTTTCCGCCGATCTCCATCATCTTCTCCGAAGGCGCCCCGTTGTAGACGGCGGTGGTGGGACAAGTCATGATAGCCTGGCCGATGCGATTCATCAGGCTCTCTTCCAGCCCCTTTTTTCCCATGGTGAAAAAGAGCAGCTTGGCGCCGGGTCGACCATCGGGGGTTTTGCTGGTGTATTCCTCCAGCCCGGCCTCCACCCCGCAACCTATGATGGAAGTGGCGAACCCCGTGGCGGAGCATATGGCCCTGTCCAGCCAGTACCGGTCGGCGGCGGTGACGATGATCCGCGAATAGACCATGGGGAAGGCCTCGGCGAAGGTGTCCTCTATCACCACACCGTTGATCAACAGAGGTTCGCTCATAATATCAGCCTTTCGCCTGGCCAGCCCGTATTCACGATGACTGCTTCATTATACTATCCGATGCGCCAAAAACCCGCCAAACGCTCACAGCTGCCGATACATTCTGGCGATCTTCACTCCCGCCTCGGTGGCGATCCTGCCATCCTCCGGGGTGATCTGGGGTTGTTTCCCTTTGAGAATGCTATCCACAAAATGCTCCACTTCCTGGTAGTGGCCCCACACCCTGGGCCCGGAGACATCCACTTTATACACCGTCTCCTTCGGATCATCGGCCATTACTTTGATGGTGTGGGTGTCGATGGCGTTTATCATGTTGGTGTTCTCCCCCACCAGCTCCATGGTCACCACGGTCTGGTCCTGGCTCACTCCACCGGAGTATTGGGCGGAGACGATAGTCCCGTCGGAGAATTCGGCGATAGCGTATCCCATATAGCCATGGGTGCCGCCATATTTGGCCAGTTTGTGGTTCTCCGCCACAGAGTGGAGTTGGACGATCTCCGCGCCCAATAGCCATCGGAAGAGGTCTATGCTCCACACCGAGAGGGTGAACAGCGGGCCGCCCGATTTCTTCTTGTCCCACGCCCAGGATTTCGGTGGCCACTGGGCGGCCAGCAGGTTGGCGGAGATATATTCGCGATAGTGGATGGCCACCGGGCCTTTGCCCAGGACCTTTTCCTTTGTGATCATCTCCTTCACCCGCTGATAGATCGGGGCGAAACGGAAGTTTAGCGATGGCATGAGGGTGACCTTTGCCTTCTTGGCGGCGGCTATGATCTTGTTGGTCTGGGCCATGTTCACCCCCAGGGGCATCTCCAGCAGAACATGCTTGCCCGCCTTGATGAAGTCCATGGCCACGGCGTAATGAAAGGGAGTGGGGACGGCGATGATGGCGGCGTCTATGGCCGGGTCCTTCAGCGCGTCCTTGACGCTAAGGTATTTCTTGCACCCATACTTTTCGGAATACTTGGTGGCCAGCTTGTCGTTCATGTCGCACACAGCCACCAGTTCGGCGTTCTTGATCTTGTTCACCGAGGGAGCGTGGGCCTGCCCCCCCACGAACCCTAAGCCCACTACCACCATTCCCAGCTTTTTCATATCATCCTCTCCATTTGTTCTGCTGTTTTTAGGTTCAAGTAAAATATCTGGCCAATCGACCTTTGCTCCATATTCCAGCTACCATCCCGTCGGCGGGAAAAGTCCAGGGCGGGTGGGGGTCATTTTGCCCTCTCCCTCCCCTTGCTCCTCCCGCTGTGGAAGGGGATACTATTGATTCCGAATAACATGGCGGCATTCACCCCCCCTCCTGCTCCGCCTTCTCCTTTTCCCTGGCGATCTTTTTCCAGTCCGGTATCTCATCGATCACATGCTGTATGGTGGGAAACTTGTCCTCCATATGCGGGAACTGCATCGACTTCATAAAGACCCTCTCGAAATCCTTATATACGGTCAGCTCCAGATATCGCACTTTCCTGGCCATCTCGTCGGCTTCCTTGCGTTTGTGCTTGTTCACCAGGCACAGCCTGGCGCCATCCCCGGCGGCGTTGCCCACGGAAAGTATCTTGTCCAGCGGCGCATCCGGAAACATTCCCATCAGCAGACAGGAGAACTGGTTCAGATGGGAGCCGAACGCCCCTGCCAGCACCACCGTGTCCACCTTCTCCACGCCATGCTCCCGCATCATGATCACGGCCCCGGCGTATATGGAGCCGACGGCCAGCTGGATGGCCCGCACATCCCCCTGGGTCACCACGATATCCTTGCCGATGGATGTCTCCTCCTTATAGGCGAGGATATACTCCGGCATGCCGCTTTGCGGATCCTTGGTAATTCTTTTGGATGGGGCATACTTGGAGAAACGGCCACTTTTGTCTATGATCCCTGTGCGGAACATCTCCGACACCACGTCGATGATGCCGGAGCCGCATATCCCCTTGGCCTCGATCTCCGCGGCGTCAATGTTCCAAAGCTCCTTGCCGATCACCTTGAACCTGGGCTCTAGTGTTTCCTGGTCTATCTCCACCTTCTCTATGGCGCCAGGCGCCGCCCGCATCCCGAACTTTATCTGGGCGCCCTCCAGCGCCGGGCCGGTGGCCACGGAACAGGAGACCACACCATGCTTTTTAGAGCCGAGGAGCAACTCGCCATTGGTGCCGATATCGATGATCAGCATCAGCTCCTCGGAGTTGTATGGCTCCTCGGCGATGAGCACTCCGCAGTTGTCCGCCCCCACGAACCCAGCCTCGTTGGCCAGCACATGGATGCTTCCGCAGATGTTTATATCTATCCCAAGGTCGCGCGCCTTCACATCCAGCGCCTTGGACATGGCGGTGGGGAACGGGGCCACCCCCACGTATTGCGGATCCAGCCTCAGCAGGATATGGTGCATGGCGGTGTTGCACACCAGCACCATCTCCAGGATATCGTCCCGGGTGATCATATGCTCCTCGGCCAGGGCTCCGATCATCTCGTTCAAAGTGCCGATGATCGCCTTGTGCATCTTCTCCAGCCCCGTCTCCGGGTTCTGCATGGCATAGGTGATCCTGCTCATCACGTCCTCGCCATATATCACCTGGGGATTCATCTTCGACTCGGTGGCCACGGCTCGCCCTGTCTTCAGGTCGGTCAGATACGCGGCCACGGTGGTGGTTCCGATATCTATGGCGATGCCGTAATAGTTCTCCACTTTCCCCGGCGCCACCCGCACTATCTCGCCATGGAGCAGGAACACTGTGACTTTCCAATCGGCCTTGCGCAACGTCCCGGTCATGGCCCGCAGGCAGTGGATATCGATCCTGTCCGCCTCCACGCCATGCTGCGCCTTCAGGGCCGCCACCACCCGCAGGAAGTCGTCCTCCGGGTCGTGCAGGGTGGGCGATTGCATCTCTATGTAGTGGATGGTCAGCGCCGGGTCCGGCTTGTGCTTGAGCTTGCCCGCTTTTTTGCGGACCACCTGTTTGCCGCCACGGCTCTCCTCCGGCACGAACACCAGAAGGTCGCCCTGCACATGGGCCAGGCAGGAGAGCCGGTATTTATTCTCCTTCTCCGCCAGGCTGAGCATCCTCTCCTCGTCCCTGGTCCAGCCGGAGAGATTGCCAACCCTGGAGTCGACACCGTATTTCTCGAAGAACCCCTCCTCCACCTGCACCTTGCACTTGCCACAGGTTTTCTTCTCGCCGCATATCGACTCGATCTCCACCCCCAGGCTCCTGGCGGCTTCCAGCAGGTTGGCGCCATCCTTGATCTTGCCCCTGCGGCCGGAAGGCTGGAATATTACCGTATGTTCGTTCATTCTATTTCATCTCCACAATTTTCTCTCTGTTAGGACAGACAGGGCGCAACTCTCCCCAGTGTCGTCCATTCCCGGGCGTTTTCGCTCAGCTCTTGGCGTTGGCTTCCTTCTGGATTTCCCGCAGGCTCACCACCATCTTCACCGCTTCCTCCAGGGCGTTGGACGCGTCCTTGGCGGTGGCGTCGGCGCCGAACTTGCCCACGATGTCGTCGGTGATGGGCGCGCCGCCGATCATGATCTTGCAGTTGGGGTTTTTCGCCCGGATCATCTCTATGACCTTGGGCATCCCCATCATGGTGGTGGTCATCATGGCGGAGAGGCAGACGATGTCTGAATTGGTTTCCAGCTGCTTTTTCAAAAAATCCTCCAGGGGCACGTCCCGACCCAGGTCGTATACGTTGAACCCGGCCACGTCGAACATCATCTTGACGATGTTCTTTCCGATGTCGTGCACATCCCCCTGCACCGTGCCGATCACCACGGCGCCTTTGACGCCGGAATCGCGAGGTTTCATCTGCGGTTTGAGTATGTCCAGCCCTATATACAGCGAGTCCGCCGCCATCAGCATCTCCGGCACGAAATACTCCTGGGCGGAGAACAGTTTCCCCACTTCCTCC
>Ga0224511_10000778_pt1 | contig 16865 bp, 10 predicted proteins | sample SF_May12_sed_USG_2_FD_169988 | JGI IMG/M metagenome (GOLD analysis project Ga0224511, IMG submission 169988) | Sediment microbial communities from San Francisco Bay, California, United States - SF_May12_sed_USGS_8_1 | ecosystem: Environmental > Aquatic > Marine > Sediment | place: USA...
TTCTTCTCCAAGAGATGTTGAGAAAGTGTGAGGTTTGCTATAGCTTAAAACTGGTTTAAACCCCCAATGAAAGTCATTGACCGTACCAAGGCGGTAACTCAACATTTCTTGGAGAATTCCTTTAAACAATTATCAATAAAAAGAAAATAAAAACAGAAAAATCCGAAAAACACAAAAATATATGTTTTCTAAACGTCTGTTGCGTCATGATGTTGTAAGAGTTTTTGTGTCGTCCACTGTGCTAGTTTTTGTTCGGGCCATTTTGTCATGGTGCCCTTAAACATGACATATCTACATTGTTTGCAACATTCTTTGTTTGAACATCTCTTCAATTTATATTGGTATGTCTATATTTTAAAAGTACTTCTCTCTTTTCGTATAAAACCACAAATCGTTTAGTTTGCCCAGGGGCGATAAAACTAACTAAATAAGTGTAGTGTGCATTTGCAAATTTGTAATCATGTTATGATGCAGGACAAATAATGTCATCAATAATCATTGTATACAAAGGTCTAGATCGGAATTAGCTGGTTCAGAGACGGAGAAAGTGTCGTATTTTAAATATGCACATGTTTACATTTGCTAGATCTACATTTTGCGCAATACGCTCGTATAGCAAAGTGTCTAGTTTAGGCAATAGACTATCTAGTGCATTTCTATGGTAATTGAAAATGGTGTTATTCCTAGAGTTGTTGTCATATTTCTAAACAATGTAGGCGAAAAATAGGACATAAATAATAATTTATAGTGATATTGAAGTTTATTCCAGTTTGAGGCAAATTGATAAGCACAATATTATTTTTATTGAACATTACTCGTTAGTGCGTTTAACTTAACATAATCCAGGATTGTTTTTAAAATCAAACAGTTTCAGGCGAAACGCAACTATCCGAGAGCTTAACTAAGTAAATTAAATATACAGACGCACAACATAACACATCAGGTAATAAAGCCATAAAGCCATAAAGGAGATTCACAAAACTTAAGTGCCTGTGTGGCGGCTGTAAAAAGTCGCCCCGTACTACATCATTGTGTAGTCATATTTTTCTGGTCCTCAGGGATCATTGAGTGTACATGTATGTTGTTAACATTTGAAAATGGAGTTCCGCTCATGCGCTAGGGGGCGTCAGTGGTGTGGCATCATTCATTACTACTGATGAACAGCTTCAATAAAACCGAGGCTGTTGTTTTCTCGTGCAGGCTATGCTTCCTGAGGGCTTTCCCTTTCATCAGTTTAATACGAAGTATTATCAAAATCGTAATGCAGGAAAAAAGGTAAACTTCTGCGAAACCCTTTAAAAGTAAAATTTTAATAATTTTAGTCACAAGCTACGGACATATATGTACAATGTAGCATATTTTAGCATTCAAAGCATTATACCTGTATGTCAGTTACCGGTAATAACAACTTAAAAAGGTACGACGTACGATACAGCTTGTTAGGCATTTTCTGTATTACAAAATAAGTGTAGTTCATATTACCATGGATTATGTCGAACGTTATGTACCACTGCACTTATGTACCAGGACGTTATGTACCCCTTTGTTGTACGTGTACCATATGTAGAACATATAGGAAATTGTTGTTAACGTTAATCATTATTTATAATTTATCATTTGTAGTAATATCTGTTGACAATAGTCTCGATATACTGTTAACAATGCGTCAATAATAAGTAGACTAAAGTGTTCGTGTATATTATTAGATTAATATCCCCACATACTTACCATAGGTCAAGAGGGCGGCCGTTGGGTCGTTGGATCCGCTAGTGTAGAATATAGGTGTAAAGGTACAATGCAGCTATGTTGTAATCTGTACAACTTACAGGAATGGCCTCCTGGATGAGAACCCGGCTCTGGGCTGCATGATTCACTATTGTAAACCAGTTTATTAACCGAACTTCACTTTACTCCCCCCATTTTATCTAAAAAGACGGGGTTTAGTGAATCAAGCTTCTACTAAGGTGTTTAGGTTGACTTTCATTGCTCAATACCCACCAATGAGCACATTTCGTATGCTTGTTTAAGGAGTTTTCGAAAAATCTAGGCAATTCTTCTTACCCTGGGTCCTGTTGGACCCTTCCATCCGGTTGGGATGGAGTCGACATACCTCCTGTCCATATCTTGAAGAGTTACGGTGCGCTAGCATTGGCAACCATCAAAACGTCTTCCCTTGGCTCACCCTGGATATCTTCAGCCGCTCTTGCTGCCAGGGCGACGAATACTGGAGCACTGTAACACGAGGCTTTGCTGGCCTTGAAGTAGGCACATCTGTCTCCAAGAGGTACCTGGCAGTTTTGACCAGGCATACTCCTCCATTGTTTTCTCCCACGCATACTGCACTTCGCTGGTAAACCGTATCACTTTTGGAAGAAATCCCCCATCCATAACGGCACTGTTTCTCGGGTTTCTAAGAAACAGTGTAAGTATATAGGCTTGTAGGTGTGCATGATCCCCCTCAGGTGAGCACAGCTGCACACCCTTGTGATTTGCATCTTATATGCAGTTAAGCAGCACCAAGACCTCGTCTGCTGTAGGTAGATTAGCACCCTGGAATTTTACCTTGATCATGTAGGCTGCTCACCATTAAAGTATCGCAGTAGGTTGTGACTCCTCTTCTTCACCAGGAGCTTTCGAATTTCTTTTACTCCAGGATTACCAAGTTCCAGATTTTCATCCTGAGCTTGACCGACTCCTTCACGGTCATCGCCCCGTCCCGTTTTGACATGAGACGATGCTTTCACTCCCCCACAGACAAACATTCTTGCACTGTTGTATGTGATGCAACCTTCACAAACATTTCTAAACGCACTTCTGCGTTTCTTGGAATCTCACCTCAAGCCCACTTGGACCATCATGTCACCTGCCAACCACTGCTGTCTTTATCCTTCCACATTCAGGCATAGAGTGGTCATACTTTTTTTAAGACAGATCAAGTCTCTCCTGAACATCAACTGATCCTACAGACATTAATCAGAATATAGCCCAGGTGCAGCCCAAAGTTCTACTAATCGGCTAGGTCTTCACAGCTACCACCAATCATCCACCACCATATAGCCTAAGTGCTAGCTTGTTGAATAAACACTGAACTGAGGAGCCCCTTGTTCCTTTATACCCTGCAATGTCCCTGACATTCAGTGCATCCCCTGGCAATCCCTGATTGCATGCTGGTATCCCCGGGAACTAGCAAATGGGATACTACACTCACATCGCATATGAACGTGCCCCATGGCTTCTCAACTCAAGTGCAGCATTTACCACCGCAACAAGCTCTCCCAGCACTGACTTAAAACAGCTATCCCTTTGCAGGTTCATCGTATATCACCTGTTTAAGACTGACATTATTCTGAGCTCCAGTGAGTTGTCGGTTTCTGTAATGGATCGGTCATAAGCGGTCCTCCCTCCTTTACCTTCTGTAGGTCGCTTAGGGCAATCACGTACAATGTGGTTTGGATCATTGCAGGAGAAGCAGTTACCCTTAACTGATCTACGCCGCGTACCACGACGTCTTAATGGCTGTGCGTTTTGGCAGTCATCTTCGCAATCATTGCGGTAAGGTTGTCCAACTGCTTTCGCAGGTCAAACAACTGCTGTTGCTCGGACATAACAACGCCAATTTGAGGGTTATCATAACTTCCATCTGTCATGTTCATCTTGCCTGGCATCTTGGGCGGTTCCGCCACAGCTCTCGCATGGCCGTGCACAGTTGTGTGGTGGTATGACTGCATCATCTCTGGACCCCCAAGGTGTCATGTAATACTGACCTACTTGGTGTAGCAGTGTCAGAACAACCATGTAGACTTACCGTGTGATATGACTTTCGGTGCACGGTAGTCCTTGGAGTAGGGCGTGGTCTTGGTACAGGTATGATAGGTGTATCTGCACTGCATGAACCCCGGGATGGAGCAGCGGTTGGCTGAACTACTTTTACCTGGGTAAGTAGTAGCTGGGAGTATAGAGTATAGACATGTGCATGTGATGGTACACTTGGCAGATTGTGCACAAGTACAGACACAACATCAGACATGTTCATATCCGGTTCGCTTTTACCCTTTTCCGCCTTTACTGATCTGAACAGCTTGTTACCTGCACAACCATACAGCTTTCGCTGTTGCTCATCGTCTGTGTCATGTGACTGGACCCCGGGTTTGTTAAATGCGAGATTAGGCGTGAAATCTAATGAGCAACCAAGTCGTTAGACAATGGCCCTTTAATGAAGAACTCCAGCATCGTCTGGTCAACATTCCACTGCGTTGCAGTGCCCATGATTAAGTACACAATCCTTGGTCCAACACCGCTGATCTCCAAAAGTGCAGACTCGGAAAAGAACTTAACATAAATTCTACTAGCAGCCATATTTAAATGCAAATGCTAATTAGGTACTAAATCCAACTCAGGCCTGCAATTTGAAACTTTTCAGACTTCTAATCAATCAATTCTCCAAGTAAACAAAACAACCAAACCTGCTTTCCCCAACCTATATCCTAACTTAAATGAAACTGACTATAGATACTGTTCATCATCTTAAGAAACTGCGGGAAAGAGTGGGTGAAGGGTAAAAAGAAAAAGCCTAAAATCAAATAAGTACCAAAATATCTAGCTAAATTAATAAAATGAATGACAAAATACTAAACTAATTTTATAAAAGGGACAAAAGACACTTCTGGGCTTGATAGCAAAGCCAAACAACAGTTTTATCACTCACGTGAACAGCCAATTACTGCTGAAAACGCCTGGACATGAGTACGAAAATACTGCTGCCACTAGTAAAGTGTTTGTGTATATATTATTAGATGAATATCCCCCACATACTTACCATAGGTCTAGAGTCATTAAATGTATAGACTATAGGTGTAAAAGTATAATGCAGCTAGGTTGTAGTCTGCACAGCTTGCAGGAATGACCTCCTGGATGAGAACCCGGCTCTGGGCTCCTTGATTCACTATTGTAAACCGGTTTATTAACCGAACTTCACTATCTAGTCTTATAAATAAGACATCGCGAACGCAATTTCTTTTTTCGCAATACTGCAGTACAATGTACTTCATTATTGAATTAAATGGCAGACATGATATTTGTCTACAACATGTTTAAAGAATATTTTAAACATCAAACATATAGGACAGAAAAGTAAGTGAAAATCTCGGAAAATAATGCACGAAACAGCAACCAACGAGGCGTTGACCCAATAAATTGCGCATGGTGTGAGGTTTTTTCAACACCCATCGAATAAAGCAATGATTATTCGATGGCTAGTTTATGCGGCTAATGTAGCCCTGGTGGTAGGATAAAGTTATTTGTTCATTCAAGTAAGTGGCAATAAACCCATTTTCCCCCGTGTCACGTGTTTGAGCAAATGAAACATTTGATTGTCTTTTTGGAGTTAATCACACATAAGATATTAGGGTGGCATTGAACTAGATTGTATCATACAAATATGTATTAATAATACATGACTATGTAACTAGAGAATACTAGGTTAGTATTGAATATAGCTATACTTTATCCTTCGAAGCTGTGAAAATCTAAAATCACGAGGCATGCCGATGCTTCAATCAGAAAAACCCAAGACCTATAAAACTTTAAGGTATCAAGGATTTGACCTTACAGGGGGCGTATCTTTGTTGAGGGGACTATGTAATTCACCTGGCGCTTTTATGTTGTTGGTTAGTTAATGGTATATTTTTATATTGTAAGACTTAAAGACTTATAAACCGCAAAGTGTTGATGGTAATAGTATAAGTTACCTCATTTTGAGCATTCGTTCATTTTGAGCATGTTTTACCATAAACTTATTAAACTGATGAAAGGGAAAGCCCTCAGGAAGCATAGCCTGCACGAGAAAACAGCAGCCTCGGTTTTATTGAAGCCGTTCATCAGTAGTAATGAATGATGCCACACCACTGACGCCCCCTAGCGCATGAGCGGAACTCCATTTTCAGATGTAAACAACATACATGTACGTACACTCCATGATCCCTGAGGACCAGAAAAAATATTACTTCACAATGATAAAACTTGTTTTCCAAAAGAAATCGTGAGCAAAGTAATCGAAAAATGGTTGAAAATTAGCGTTTGGGGCATAACAAATCTTAGGTCCGCGGCCGTTAGGGGGCGCTAGTGATTGTGGCGCCAGTTAATTTTACCTAAATGCTGTATTAGGTTAGGTGGCTTTACATACCTTTACAACTACATTACCTCTGCTAAAAATGGCGGTAGAGGGATTGAGGTACCCTACATGTTATACTGGAGTCAAGGCTGTGCCAGTTAAATACCTCCCCTCCCACATTATGTCTGTTTAAGTCCGGTCACTATCTGAGCTTGTTGAAGAAATGAAGTAGATCTACATGTATTGAGTTCCAAACTTTTACACATGCATACACACTTATAGTTGTATTTGTTTGAATTAGGAAGCTCTACAATGTCAACACCAAAGAAAAGAGAGGCATCTGACTGCATGATAACTTCAGATCCAGCCGGAATAGCAAGACACACTATAACTCAGAACATAGACCAGGGGGCAGCGCAGGAAAACAATGACCCAGACCAGGTCAATGGCAAAACAGCAGACAATTCTAGCAAAGAATCGTCTCGTTCTTCTGAGCTCGTTCATTCCCTTGACAGAGGGCGAAACGAGCCACTGGGTGTTTCAGCAACAATATTTTCATCTTCTGCAAACAGGCATTCACTACCTGATGAAGACAAATTTATGGTTAAACATATGGGCAGATTTATTATTATAACTCACATTCAAAGTCGAGTCAGAACACGAATTCCCTGTGAAGGAGTCTTTGAATATGAGGATAATCTGTTGTATTGTAACGATGAATACTATGAATTGAAGTTTGAAAATGGGAGGATAAATTTGGAACCTATACCAGAGTACGGTAACACGGTTTGTGTATCCACTCCGTCGACCCTGGTTGACACAGTGGCAGCTGTGAAAACTCGCCAACCGGCTTGCGTTACTACCTTGCCGGTCGATCCACATGCAACCAAAACTTTTATTGGTAAGTGAAACTACAGAGGTGTAGACATTGAATTTAACGTTTAAAATGTAAAAACAGTTTTCTTTAGGCCACACACAATTTGATTTTCTGTTTTTATGCACCTCCGCATTCGCTTTTAGATATCGCGTGAATATTATCTTGGACGATAAAACGTTGCAATATTTTTATGTTTCCATAGCATATCAGATTCAGCAAATAATTTATAAAACAGTGGGGTGTGTCTATCTTAGTTTCAATATTTAAACATGACTCGAATACGCACTGGCGAAAAGAGGGGTGGGGGTCGCCTTACTTCCAAGTCTTATGATAAAACGCCTTGATATTTATCCTTATCGTAAACACGAATTTTAGTTGATTTTATTATATTAATTTTGTTTGACCCTTGTATATGTATATAGCCGCAAGTAGTAGTTTGCACCGGGAATAGCCATAAAGTCACTCACGGCAGCAAATGGTCACAAATATTCGTGTAAATTATATCTAGGTCGATAACATGTTGCATTACTGTCATGTTTTCATGTTGCCCATTCAAAGCATATACGTGTCAGCAATATGTTTGTGTGATGTTAGCTATCTTAGCCGCAAATGGTCAAACATGGCACGAATATGCACTAACGGCGGTGAATAGTCCCATGCGGCTTATAAAGGGTTAAAATAGTCGCCTTATTTCCAACTCTTACGATAAAACGCCTTGATGTTTTTTTTCCTTATATGGTTTTAACTATATTATAGTATAGTTTCCGCAGATTTGACCAGACTACCGCATGTTTAAGAGCATTTAACGCAATGGTTACAGCTCTAGTTATGTTATAAAACATTAGAAATGTATTTAATCGTGCTGCTCTCGAAAATATTTGTGTTATTAAAGGTGATGTATATGAAATCACACACAGTTTCATATTTCTATCTACTGAGAAACAAGAAAACACCCGACACAATAAAATATCGAACTCTCGCATTCGTTTTTTCACAACAGTGCCTAAGAAACAGAAAATCAACTTTTTGCTTTGTTATTTATTATGTGGAATATATCCAAGTTATTTACATTAAAATCTCAATGTCTAGGATATGAAGGAAATTCGGGTCCCCCAACACAGCAGGAGGGTGTGGCACGTGCACAGGTAGCACTTATAATCTGTGATATTCATTTGTAAATATTTGATACTGACTTTGAAATAATGATATTTGCAGAAATCGACTAACTGGGTTTACGTTATGCAATTAATTTAATTCCTTAGGCATTTGATAACTCCATAAAATCAATTAAGATACAATTGCTTAATCATTTTTCAAAGTAGTCTAAGTACGCAAACAATTATCATGGATGCAACATAAGTGTTTAAGAACAGATTACAGTGCAGAATAAATAAATGTTGCCTGCTTTATAGCCATGTACATAAATGTTATCTACTGTGTTGGAAAAATACTTCTTTAACAGACACATACTTTACGAACTGTTATAATTTCAAGAACACAAACCACCATCTGTGGCCGATTGTATAAACGTTGTTTATGTTAACCAGTGGATAACGTGTATCCAAATTTTATACAATCGGCCACTGGTGTTTAAAGAAGTCTGATCATAACTTATTGCCAATGGCCATTTGACTCAATGTCAGAATACAAACCAATCGCCATTACAATTTTAAGGATAACCAATATGGTGTGGCGCGACCAAAGACAGCGAACACTGTATTTCTTCATGGACCAGCACCAGACACTGGGCCCCCGAAACCTCTTCAACCTGTCATAGCCGGTGAGTTTCCCTACAAAAGTACCACAAGGCCCTACTACGAAAAAGGTATACACACATGTAAATAGGCAAAAACATTTGGATCATGAGCAGTGTTTAAAGTAAAACTTATAGTAAAATAATCAAACTAATGTCGAATAGGGAGTGATATAAAACAAATTTATCACCCAACTGCTCCGTTATGAACACGATGTGTCACTTGCTATTAGAAGGCGTCCACAGGGTTTCCGCTCTCTAATTCAAAGGGTTTTATCAGGTCTTTATAAAACTTGGTGATATGTTGCTGTGCATATTATCTCGACCATGTTCTATAACCAGCCAAATCCCCCCATATAATAGTCATTGTATGAAGATCAATGATAAGATAAGATAATTAGACACAAAAATACATAAATCCTAGATTTTTACTTCTGCACAAGAATGCACAATGTCAAAGAAAAGAGAGACGTCCCATGGCATAAGGTTAATACATAAAAGGTGTTATACGTAGGTACATGTCCCGCACCTTGGTTGGTTACATTTAAGTGAATAGTGCGAAGTAAATTTAGCTTTAGTTAATATATGTTTTGATAAGATTGTGTTTTCGTTTTTTGCTTTTTATTAATTTTCATTTGTTAAAGATTGTATTCATTTTGGCATCGCATCTCAGTATTGGTATATTTTGATTAATTTGTATCAAAGTTGTTTAATATTACATGCATTTGTTTTGTTCTTAAAGCGGTTTGCTATTGTAATTAGATGCGTGTTGGTGGTAAATAAACATTTTTTTATCTGTTGTATTAGGAACACACACATGGGGATATCAAGGAGGGTCTGGTCCTCCAACACAGCAGGGAAGTCAGGGACTCGCACAGGTAAACATTTAAAACTAAGGCTTAGTTATGTCTGTTATTCTTGAAGCTCCTATCCCACCTATGGTATTACCTAAAATAAAACAAATCAAAATAAACAGCAGTATTTCGCAGATAATCGATATCAATAGAATACTTCTTTGGTTTTTACTGAAATCCTTCGTTGTCGTTAAAAATGTGAAACATATAAGCGCCTCCTCGGTACCTAGATTTCCCTGCTTATAAATATAACGGAATTTCCTTCGCCGCGCACCTTGCTGGAGTCAAAATAACGCCGCACGTTTATGGACCATTCTAATGTTAGATCGATGTTTACAAAATATAGCATTGAAACAGGTTACAATTTATTTGAAAATAAATGTGTTATTACTATTCTATATAGACTTCTTTGAGTGAGAAACATATCAAAAAACTATGTTAATGTATATTGATATACCTGTTATGTTGTTTTCATTCGTTGATGACATTTTATTTTAGAATGTTCATTTCAACATGTGTGAGCTAGGAGCTTTAAAGATTTTCTTGCACAGCGGCAGTATAGCCGTTATAACCTTTATAAAAATAAATCTGTAAAGAAGCACCGTCTTCACTCAATGGTCATTTGAATTCATTAAACGTTTGACCATTGGCATTAATTTCAGAACGTAAACTACCTTCAGGAACAATTTAAGGATGACCATTATGGTGGAGCGAGACCCAAGACAGCAAACACTGGATCCCCTCATGGACCAGCACCAGCCACTGGGCCCACCAAACCACCACCACCAGCCCCTGTAGATGACAGTGGCGCTCCAGTGGTACCAACCAGGCAAAGAGGAAAACATCCACACCCTGGTAATGGAGAAAGGCCACATGGGAAACCAGGTGAACTATATAATTGATACGTTCATAAGATAAATTGTGTAGGAACTTACTGTACAAACATGTTGTTTAAATTACCAGGAGGATTTAAGATTTTCTTTTGAACTACAAAGCTCTTCCTAATTAATCAGAGTGCCAGTGCCTTATTTGGGCACCAATTCTTACGCATGGCTTGGCACTGTTATGTTAGACATATAATGGTACAACTGATTTATCTCTAGACATTGAAAATGAATACAAATTCAAGAATTTAGGTCAGAACATACAATAAGAGTTTTATTACACAACTTTTAATCATAAGCCCTGTAATATTCCACCAGCCCTACTCAATAAAAGACTGGCATTCTCAATAAGCGGTCCGATAAGTAATATCACTGTTGGACCGGGACCGAAAGTGGTGTTATTTTTTTTTGGCTCTGCTTTCCTGCAATGTGATTGACTGACATTTTGCGTAGGCATTTCATGTAATTATTGGCTTGTAAAGTTAGCTGGAATATATTGACAAAACATATTCAAATTAAATATTTTTCAAAACCTATGTTTTTTTAAATAAAATAATAGTTATGTAATTAAATTGTCATAAAATAAGATATTTGATATTGGCACTGTTTTTTGTATAATATTAAATATCTTTTTAAATAACATTTAGTATTGATAATAATGTTTGTCCTCTACATGTATAATGTAAAAAGTTGTGAAAGTGTTTATACTTTCCAATTAAAATACAGTATAAGGTGCTTAAGTGTGTTAATTGTGAACTAGAATCACAGATAATAATAATAATAATAATTTATTCAGTTATGCTTTGACCATTTGCAGACGTTTGGAAGCAGCCTGGAGGCCTTGATCCCGGAGAGGAGACACGGCTTATCAGGGTTGGGAATATCCCGCCCAAGACCTCCCGGAATACACTGGAAAAGGATCTAGAGAAGCTGTGTGACAGGAGTACAGGGTTTGAGCAGCTAGTCTACAACCCCGGCAGTGACCACGCTATCCTCGTGATTAGTTCACGCCAGGGTTAGTGCAACTTTGAAAGATACCTTGATTTCGAGCCAAAATGTTATAATTTAACTAGTTTTAATATTTTAGTTTGAGACAGTTTGGAACAGATTTTTATGTGCCTCTTATATAATATTTCTTTTATAATAACTACACTGTTTTATTTGCTGACGAAATTAAAAACAATGATGCCCATTTGAATATTTTTTTATAATTTAAACTCTAAACAAGTTATGATTTTAGATGACTGAAAAGGGATCATTTTTGTTATTTTCTCTTAAAGAAGAAATATGGCTAAAACATTGGAACATTATTGAGTTTTAAAAGCACGCATGTTTGCGAACCCAAAATCACCACAAGTAACAATCACCTTAAACGATAGCCTCTACTGTTCACTTGTTTAAGTTTTTGTACAAACACTGTGTAATTTTAAGCAAATATTTACATTCACTCTTAATTTTCTGTAGAAAATGAGCTTTAAATGTGTGTATTGCATGGCGCTCTAGGGCCGCCTCGAAGACGTTACATCTTATGTTAATTATCAATCCTTTGATCCAGTTGCCTAGCGCGAAGAGATAATTAACGGTACTTATTGTCTTTTAGAAGAGCACGTGTTTGCATAATGTTGGTCATGAAATGCAGAAGAAAAAGCGACGTTTCCCTTTTTTCACACTTTGTACTTTCTCAATGTATGTAAGGAAAATATACAGAAACAACCTTATAAAGAATTTTATTTATGTAGTATTTTAATACCCGCTTTAAAAACAAAACCCACTATGTCCACTGTGAGTTCTGTACATGTATGTCATTTAGTGTTAATTACTGCTATCAAACTGCTATAAATAGATTTCAAAAATTGTCAACACTGTTCAAAACCGATCAGCAATAGAATATTTTACATTTTGAGCAATAAATGCAAAAACATTAAAAACATTTTTGAGCAGACTTTTAAAGGGCGTGTATTAGCTGTTTCCAATGCAGGATTTACCCCACGCATTTACCTCTTATGACACGCAATATAGCCCTCACACATTGTCATAATATTAATTTTAATAATGAAAATGTTAGAGAAAATGTAAATATAAGTATTGACTACTATTTTCGTACGCATATTGAGAATTAATGCCCAAACATAGGTTTGAAATTTTACCGAGAATCGCTAGCAATCCAGGGCCCTCTGGGCCCTCTATGGGCCCTCTTGTTTCTAAATGCTATAAAATGATTATGATACAGGTGCTCAAGACATGGTGACAGTCGAAACCATAATTGCACTACCATACGATGTCAGGAAATTCAATACCCAGGTATGTACCAATCTCTTGATAATAGTGTGTACGTAAACATTGACATTTTGTTATGGAGCATGCTTGTAACCAATAGTAAAAAATATGTTTGTCCAGGACCCACCCAGAATCTTCATTTTGCCAGCTCGACATTGTTGCACTTCGGGCAACATATTTCAACATATTGTATTTGTAAAAAAAGTAATACGTGGGTCTTTTTTTTAAAACTCTATTGGAAAACAGTCTTTTAAAAGTCCTATGATAAAAAATTTAAATACAAAAAATAATACGAAAACACTGTAATAACATTCTTTGTAAATGTGCTTTATCTGTAAGAATATTATGCGGCGGAATATAAATTGGCTTTACCCCTGTGTTTATCCATCTTTATGTCTGTTCGGATGACCATCGGTCAATTTAATGTTGTGAGGGCCATATATCCACGACTATACAGATATCAGCAAACACTTTATTGGTGGATATTTTTCCATTATAAGTGCATTGCATATGAACACCTATGTTCACTTTCCAAGATGAGAGTTATTGGTCCTATTTTTAATACTTAAACTTTGTGTTGGCCTTATCTACATGACTATATAACTACAAGATACAACTATTTTTCTATTAATGGGATTTGCAAATAATTTGCTACAATTCATCCCCACAACTTACAAACACTAGTACACTAGACCTGGGTAGATAATTTTCATTGCTTTGAACATGGTGCATTTTACGACTGCTTCTATAACTAAGATTCACGGTGCTCTTGTTGATTAAGGTGTTAACCACAACTGTTATTGACTTTTCCCCTCTTTTTTTCACGCAAGCAAATAACTGTACCCCTTCTTCAAAAGAGCTCTTATTGGCGGGGATATCATATCTGCGACAGAGTTGTGTTAAGATATAATATACCGTTAAAATATTGCAATTCCTTTAAACAAACCTTGATTTAACTATAGTAAGGCTTACAGCGCTTAACTGGGGTCTTCAAATGAAAAATGCATGTTTGTTATACAATTTAATTAAATTAAAAAATATGTTTGATATTTATGTTGAAATTTTAAATTATATAGTTCTTTAAAACAAAGTTACAAAAACTATATACGTCTTATTGAAAATGTAAAGGGGAGTAACTTCTCATAATTTTACCTCCCCTTTATTTGAATAGAGTGTAAACTTTTAAATATTGTTTTAAAGTTAAAATAATCAAATGTGGTAAAAAGCGGCCTAGTGATTTATCTTATAATGTCATATTCTTAAATGTTAGGCCTACTTAGTTTGTGATTCTTCTGTATTGCTTCAAATGTGTGTTAAAGTAAAGCTCCGTAAGCCTTAATATGCACTATTCTATCTTTGAACACAGAAACATACATTTATTATGTACAACATATATATTTTTAAAGTAGAATTGTCTTACATAATAAAAGGTGTTTAAGGAACAAACATGTGTTTTAACATATAATTAGGCAAGGCTATCAAGCATAGTTTGTTTAAAATATGTTATTATGCCAATGTCTCCTTCTCCTCAAGGGAAATACTTTTTTTTAATATGTGCGCAGGTTTTTGCTGAAATTAAGATGGGCATCGATGCGGAGCAGGTCATTAAGCTGCAACAAGACCAGAGGTATGGGGATTTCATGGCAACCTTCACACCTCCCTTTTTTGTTATCAAAACAAAGCCAGACAGATCATTACAACTGACAACCCCTACACGATATGGCATTGAATGTGTGAAAACATTCTTGTCTGGTGGTGAAATGATAGTGAAGGAACTGGGTGAGCTTGATCCGCTGTACTTTGAATACTATCGTAGCATGAACAAAGACCTTATCAAGGCACTGGAAGGCAAGAATGGTGAAATAAAAGAGGAGGGTGGTAAGATTGTTGTTAAGGGACCACCTGACCTTGAGGATGTTGTTGATAAACTACAGAATGCTTTTCAACAGTTGGACGCGTTTGATGCTGCAGAAGAGATGCCAATAAAGGAGAGCCAGTTTAAAAGAGCTGAGGAAGTTCTGAAGCAATTAGGCAAAAATGTCTCGCATACAGTTGTGAAATACAGTGACAATGAATACAGACTTATTGTTCTTGTGAAGGAGTATGGGCAATTAAAAAAAGTAAAAACATTGCTGAAATCCATATCAGATAAAACTTCAGCTGCCAGTGACCAGAAAAATAGACAGAGGGATGTGCCCGACATCAAACAACCACTATCCACAACACCCAAACATATTGCCAACGCAGGTCAGGCAGAATTTACCCTTACTGGAGTCACCATCCGTGTGTATGAAGGAAACATTTGTAGACTGGATGTTGACTGTATTGTCAATGCAGCAAATGATCGTCTCAGTCATAGGGGAGGGGTGGCGTTTGCTATTGCTAAAGCTGCAGGAGATGAGTTGACGGAAGAAAGTGACAGACTGGTTAGAGAGGGTGGAAAAATAGGAGTTGGCAGAGCTGTAGCCACTACAGCAGGTAACCTGAATTACAAGTGTGTCATCCACTGTGTGGGGCCTGCCTGGTATCAATACACAGGCCGAACGCGGGAAGATGATTGCTCCAGAGATCTTCATGCAGCCGTCCTCAACAGCCTGCATCTAGCTGATGACGGGGGCTGTACTAGCATAGCCCTTCCAGCCATCAGTTCTGGTACTTAATCTATGCTTTCTATGAGTATAATATCTTTAATTATATACCAAAAATATTTACAGCTCTTGATAAAATGCTAATGTTTTAAGTATTTAAAGAAGAGTAACACTAAAATATTACTCTTCAACTTTAAATTACATTTCCATCCATTATTCATTTCCACAAATTCCTGTTGATATTATTTTCAGCATTATTTGGAGTTCCACTGGATATTTGTACAAGAGAGTACGTAAATGCAGTTAAACGTTACTGCAGTGAAGGAAAGTCATTTATCAAAGAGATTCATTTTGTGGATATTAAGGCAGATGTTGTTGAAGCAATTAAGTGCCAGTTTGAGATGGACTTGAATGATGGACAAAGACCGCCTGGTAATGACAGAAACAGTGGTGCCTCCAGTGCCAGTCAGCATTCTGAAGAATACCCTAGTGGAGGTAACACTAGCCTGCCAACCACGGGGGCCACCAGTGGAGATCTGGTCGCAGGTTCCATCGCTGACAGTTGTCCATTAGGGGAGGTCAGTTTTATTGAAGAGGAACCAACATGCCTGGAGATGCATTTCATTGCCAAGAACGTGAAACTGCGGTGTGCTGTTGGTGATTTGGGAACATGTAAGACAGATGCTGTTGTTGTGCTTATTGATAGTAGTGGGAAAACAGGCAATACTGGCAAGGCTGTGATAGGAAGAATGTCTGAGAATATGAGAAAGAATTACCAGATTGAGGTAGATATGAGACTAAAATATAAGAACCCAAGCCAAGGGTCTGTGTTTTCTACTGGAGGAGGTCAAACAGATATCAAACAAATTTTTCATGTGGTTTTAAACAAGAACTTTGTTTCCCAATCTAAAGAAAAAAGAAAGGATTTGATGAAGGCTGCATATACAAAAATATTCACTGACTTGTTTGACAGTCTGGATGCTGAAACGCTGACTATGTCTGTGTATGGAGTGGGTGAGTACACAAGGATTCAACTTGTAAAAGAGCATAAACTTGATAATTTTATAACATGCAATAATGGGGAGTAACAATATTTGATATAATGAACCAATAAGGAATAAATTTTGCTGTTTATTAGTTCACTGAATGTTAAACGTCATTAGTGCTGGTTAAGGTGTGTGGAGTCCCAAGGACATTAACCAGTCCTAATATTTTACTTAATTTTAAACCTTATTTTTTTCTGAAATAAATATTTAAAATAAAATATTTTACTATTTTAAAAATGTCATTTTTAAACTTTTTTACCCCAGGTTTTCACACATGGACTAGATTTACTCAACAAAAAGAATGATACTACGACAAAGAATATAGTTAACCAGGTTTTCAACGAAAATCCTGGTTATTAGATTGGCGAATGGCGGTCGGGCGGGCGGGCGGGCATATCCTAAATGGCGTCAAACTGTGGTTTCCGCTCAATAACTTTAGTTTGCTTTGGCCTATTCACACCAAACTTGCTGTATAGG
>Ga0224511_10000779_pt1 | contig 16863 bp, 12 predicted proteins | sample SF_May12_sed_USG_2_FD_169988 | JGI IMG/M metagenome (GOLD analysis project Ga0224511, IMG submission 169988) | Sediment microbial communities from San Francisco Bay, California, United States - SF_May12_sed_USGS_8_1 | ecosystem: Environmental > Aquatic > Marine > Sediment | place: USA...
TTTAATTCAAACAGGTCACATATAATAATTACAACATGTAATTAAGGTGAAATTAGCAAATAAATAATGACTCTCAGAAAAGTGATCTCCCTTACAGATGTAATCTGTGTTTAATAATCTAGGTCATCTGTTCACTTATAAAACTGGCCCTCAAAATTACTACCAAAAGTGATTTAAACACGATATCATACCCATATGCATTATTGATGACAACAATTTAATTCACAATATTAATAATTATAACAATTTACAGTTCTGCCTTCGTCGTTTTGCTGTCAACAAAATGGCGACCAATATATGGCATTACTCTTCACATTGCGCATGCGCGACTATCCTTGACACATTTCAATAAGACTTGCTAATATATATTCAATACTAAGTAGTATTAATATATACCCACTACTTTATACCGTCTTGAAAAATCATAAGTCCGCGGCCGTTAGGGGGGGCGCCCCCCTGGATCCGCCAGTGTCTCTATCTAGTTTATAAGGATAAAGGATTTCAATAGATAAGAATTTCGTCAATTTCAACATAAAACGAATGTATGCTTAATGTATACTTTACATTATACCACTTTCTTTCAAGCTCTTATACTGAACACTAATGTTCAGTAAATCAGGTTCAAACTAAGGTTCAAAATGGAGGAGGGGGTAATTCTTGAGTGAGAAGTATTATTCAACGCGATGAAGGTAAGTAAACTATGATTAAAATTGATCCTAAATGTGTGTTTTGGTTTGCATTTACATGTACATGTAGTTTCAGAAACCGAGTGTGCGTGTTTAACCTTGGGGTGATCGTGTGCTTACATTTCTGGTACATCTGTTTCACTACACAATGTATTTACAATCGTAATAACATTTTTGATGATACAGACAAGACTGACAAACAAGCAATTTGGTATTTGACATGCCTTCATGAGCAGAAATGTTTTAGCGTGGCATGTTATCTCCTACCTAAACAGATAATAAACGAATGTTAATAAATGAATATCTTAATATTCGCACTTTAGTCAAATCACATCTTACATGTACTTTGAATAAATACCCGATACTTTAACAAATAAAAATCACAGTCAAGGTTTCCATCAACTGTATAAAATTGCAAAAATATTGCCTTAAAAACATTTGCACTCTGCATTTTTATTATCACCTATTTACTGTCTTCATTGTTTTAGGATATTTTAACATTTAAACACACTTTCCATTAAAATAAAATGATTGATATGAATTCTTCCAGTAAACCTCAAATAGCATTGCTTTAAATAATGACGTTTTGCACCATGTTACTAATTTGGATCTGTCGGTATTTCCATTAAAACTTATGGATATCATAACACATACGTGGTGAAATGTTAGCATGATCTTATGGCTAACATTGTATCTGCTGTATCGTGTCTAAAACAGATGCACTCTTATAAACGTACTTAATTGAATATGTAATATCTACCTGAATTCAGAGCTGATGTAAATCTGTCTTCACACAGCATAAGAAATGTCAAAGGTGCTAGCAGAAACTGAAAAAGAAAACTATTTTAAAGACACGTAAGAGTCAACTTTATAATTAAACTGATGAAAGGGAAAGCCCTCAGGAAGCATAGCCTGCACGAGAAAACAGCAGCCTCGGATTTATTGAAGTCGTTTATGAGTAGTAACGAATGATGCCACACCACTGACGAAAGTCGCGTTCAATTTTTAACGCTAACAATTATAGAGTTGTTATCAAGCCAGTTTGAAATAATATTAGAGATTTCATATTAGTGTAAATAATCAAAATCTAAAAAGTTATAGTGTGTATAAAATCTAAAAGAAAACAAGTTTATACTAAATAACAATATATAATGTGCATCAATTCATGTCGGACAGAACATCATCTTACTATTTGCATTTGGCAATTATATATTTTTTATGAATGTCTTTATAATGTACGTAGCTGTACGCTTTGTTTCAACCATCTAAATGAATGTCAAATATATTACATAAAAAACAGTTATTTAAAAGGCTGTATCACTAATACTTACAAGTGTCATCCCCATCCTTACATTAGGTCCTGCTTCTACACACGCACTGTGACTTTATCAAAATGTTGAAGGGATCAGGAAGTATTTAAAAGCAAACAAAACCCGGGGTGTTCAATCGCTGATAACGCTTTTGTTATCAAGGATGGCCCAAATGCATGGACAGCATTCTCAAAAGCAAATACAAGTGATAGGACCTGTGATATATTTCAGCTTTGATGGGCAATTATAATATCTAATATTGTGGCATAGGGTGATAGCAAAAGTCTTAATCATGTGTTAACTCGTGCTCCCTGTGTAAAAGATTTTACTTTTTATACACTCATTTGTAAACTATATCACCAAGTATAAAGTACTCGTTTATTTTGTCATCGACAAGAATACAATTGTAAAACTCTATTTTAATTAAAACAAATCGTTCAATTCTGTAATATTATACTATTAAATTCTGAAAGTTGTTCGCTGAAAAAAGAGCGGGGAACCAAATCATCTGTAATGTTTGAAATGTGTTGTATAAAGACACTTATAAATAGTTTCCTATATTTATTGATCTATAGTAAAAAAGAAACAGATTAGGCACTATGTATTATGTAAGGTTAATGCTGTCGTCAAAACTAGTGATTTTAAAAGAACATGTTAATACATAAAACATCGTTTTCGAATTACCTCGACAAAAGGAGAACACTCTTCGGCTTAGGAACATTTTTGTCACTATCTTTACTGTTTTGTCGGGATCTAACATATTGTATAGTCCCAAGAACGACGAACCTAAATGTGTTGCAAGTAAAACGTCACAATAAATAAAGTCATCATGTTTTAGAGGACACAAAATGCTTCGTTTTCATTAAATGTGCGTGCCGTGCGAATTTCGACCTTATTGTCAAATGACGTTATCCGAGAAAATGAGTGTCAAAAGTTGACGTCAAAAGTGCGGTCAAAATCGGTCCGGTTGTTTGCGCGTCTTACATAATTATCTTGCACAACGTTGTAACGCGGTAAAATAAAACTTGTAAAATTATTGAATGACATTAATTTGATTTTGTTGCATTTTTAATTTGTCACTTTTTGTAGCTCTATTTTTATCATAGCATTTAAATATTAGCGTTAAATCCTCTAAATGATTATTGATTCGAACACGTATACTATTATTTTGATTCGTTTTGTTATTTTCATAACGTTCCTAATAGAAATAACAGGTTTGTATGGCGGTCAAAACATAAACAGATCGACTGCGGATCGTCAGCTTCTCAAGATCCACATATAAATAGATAATTTATTGTGAATATTTATTTATCTCCATTCAAGTATATTCTAATTCCTTATCCAAAAATATAATCGTATAAACAAGCGATTATTCTGAATTCAATTTACTTCGTAACATGTCGTATCAGATCTATGACCTTCGCGGTCGATATGTAACAGTAGGTCGTTGTGAGATCATCAAGTTTTCTAATTATGTTGAATAGCAACTGTTAAAATATAAATTAAATTATAATAATATGTTTAATAAAATCTGAGAATTAATTTTTATAGTACGCAATTGAAATGTTTTCTAATCAAAACATGCCGTGTGCCAGTAGACCATGGACAACATATTATAGGAAGCGTTTTACTCTTCTATTCGCGGTAAAAATCTTCAATGCCGTAACTAGAAATATAGTGTCTTTTCAAGTAACTATGACGATTCTAAAATGTTCATCATTAGAAGAAATATGGACATGCCATGCGTTATTCATTAAATATAATAAGCAGAAAGAATTAAAAAAACAGAAGCGATTATTTAAAGTGTATGAAAATATGAAAGTAAGTCGAGATCTCCGAACGTGGCCTGCGATGCGACAATGTATATTAGAAGCGTTCGCTTTATTAGCATTCCTATTTGTGAGCTAATTTATTTCAAATTATAAACATTTGCATTTGTTTATAAAGTGTATCCTGTAAAATCAACACCCAACTAGGTAAAAAGATTTAATAACGATTATTAAATTTAATTCAATGCTTTATTTTCCCCTATAAGTATAAGAGGATATTGAACAAGCGACATGTATTTACAAAATGTAGAATAAAGTCAAGTCATAAATCGTACACAATCAAAAGCATAAATCTTGACTTTGTAATATGGATAAATCTGCAACATGTCATATGTGGTGTTATGTAAAGTTGGTTTGGTGGACACATATAGATGTATTGCACTTGTACAGTGTATAAAATGATATAATCACATCAGTTGCTTAAACAGCTTCACTGAAATAGGTTTGAAGACATTTGACAGTGTATGTATATGATAGTCATAAGAAATACGACTCTATTCCGGTATCAAATATTGGCTCTAATGCGGCGCCGAGTGGTTTGAGAGTTATAGTCAAACTGTCGCATTCGTATAGCACATCCAGATCGTTTTGCTAAAGCTTTGGGCAACATAGTTTATAAAATGGTGTCGGTGTGTCTGAGTTTAGGCATTCCCTAGTTACGTGTACGAGCTTTTCTTGAAACACCTGATTGCAGTGTTCACACAAGTTCTCCAGGACATCCGGTCTGCACCATAAGCGCGCAATGGTGCACATGTTGTTTCTGAACGAGCTGTTGTTCGAAACATTGTACCCTACTGAAGGGCTAATACACGGCTGCAGGATATGATAGAACGTGAAGTCTGTATCTGGTAACAGTCTTTGGTCCCACAGTTCATATTCACTAGCTCGATTTGTGCGCTTCACAGTAGCTTTCCATTCACTTTTACTACATAGACAATGTGATGGCAGTACCATATTGTTCAATATATAATGCAAGCAATATTTATATAAAGGTTGACAAAATCAGGAATAAATCAAGGTTACAAGGCTTTTGTCGTTTAAGAACATAATCAGTTTTCTAGTAAATATATCCCTTGTCACAGATCCCGATGGTAACGATAATAACTTGTGCAGAAACATAAGTTTGCGAGTTTCTATTTGGGATTGAAGTCGGTTCGACCATAGACTCTGCCATGTCGAAACGGGTGTATGTTGGTACCCCTTAGATGTGGAATCTTGAAATGATTGAGAGGTCAGCAGATGTTATGTTTGACCATAACTCCGAACCATACAATGCAATTGGGACGACAATCTTTGAGTACAAACCCACTGAAACAAGTGGGTTTACTCCCTATGAGTAAACACCTTGAGCTGCTAATGCAATAGTGCATTCTTGGCCTTCTGGTGGCGTTAGGAAATTCTTAGGAAAATCTTTATTCTTCATATTTATACGAGTATAGAATATCAAGGTGAACAAAACCAATTTAACTGAGACAACGATCGCCATATCTTACATGGGCAACAGGTTGTGTGCGTTGTTGTGTGAACACAGTTACACTGAATTTGCCGACGTTTGTAGCAACATTCCATTGCTGACAATACCAAAATTAAGCATTATTTGTAGATTGAAGGGTGTTAGAGCTAACAACGAGACATCATCTGCGAAAGCTGGATTACCCGCTGCTACTAACAAAACCTTACAACCATAACCACTCAACTTAAGGGCATTGACGTACACAAGATATGGGAAAGTTGACAACACGCCACCCTGGCGTACACTGCGGCTTATGACAATAGCGTCCAACGTTACTGAGAAGCCCGGAAATTTGAACATAGGCCTTTAAGTAAGTGTATTATGCAACCATATGCGCATAAACTTGCTAGTAATGCCTAGACGACCGAATTTAAGAAAAAGTGCACGAATTCTAATTTTGTCAAAGGTAGCCTTTTGGTCAAGACTAGCCACGTAGATGTCAGACTGATGCTCTACAAACGGTCTTCTGTAAAGCGAATGCTGTAGTAAGACAACTAAGATTTTACTGGAACCTTTGTTGCTGTGGGATCGGAAAGTTGACAATGTTTATAATTATGTAGAAACTTGTTGACTCTATTTAAGATTATCTTTTCAAACAACTTTGAAACGACGAATTAGAGAAATATGTTGGTAACTAGCCGGGCCAGTTTTGTCCTTGCTCTTTCCTTTATAGATGGGGATAATGACACTAGTTTGCCAATCATCTGGGAACCTATTATGCGTCATAACCAAATTACATAACGCCAATATCAATAACCTTACATAGCGTCCACCATGTATGATGTGTTCGTTCAACACTGAGTCATGACTCGGGCTTTTTCGTCGTGACAGAGAGGGAATGCATTTGTCCAATTATTGCATCCCAAAAGGATCAGTAAGGAAGCTATTGTGGAGATAGCTAGAAACTGGCTTAGTTCCTGTTCGAGGTTTGGGACCAGTTTATCCTAAGCCATATGAGATCGAAACACACTATGGAAATGCTTGTAAAAACCATTGACTACATCAAAATAATAGAAACTGCTGCCCTAAATGACCAATATATTGCAGACTTCAAAGCTAAAGCCACCGTGTTTTCGTACCAGTTTCCAAAATAACCTGTAACCAGACATTGATGTTTATTTTGTAACGATGCGATACAGTTTTTGAAAGGGGAACGCTCTATTAAGCGAAAGCGTTTAACACTCTAAACAGACGACACTGGTTTTACTCGCTAAGGAAATTAATTTAGTTAAATTTCTGAAAGTGCATAGTGAAATATGTGTTGCCTGCATTTTAATAACTAAAAGTGAATCGACTTCGCTCTTTTTATTACAAAAAATGCAATTTCAAATATTAGCCATTATGATAACGCACAATAAGGTCGCCCCTTATTTACTGACAATATTGGTAACGTCGACGACGATGTAGCACGCGCGTTGAATTTTGGTTTAATTACATAATTAAAATAAAGCATTTTAACAGTTTTAATCAAATTTACAGCGCTGATATCAATATTGTTTGAAAGAGAAACGATTACTCTTTCGTAATACGAAAACATATAAATGTCAAAAATGTGTGGTATAATTGCAACACACGCTATTTTGGTCACTATTTATAATATTACCACATAGATCTATGTCGTTCAATTTGCATGCTTTTAATGTTGTCGTATCTTTATTATTATTGGGATGACCTGGTCACAAACAGGAAGTATACTTCTTTTTGTATTAAGTAGGTCAGATTGTTACCTACAATTCTTAACCCTGGATTAAAATGGACAATGTTAAGTTAAACATGATTAAAATTTACCGTCCGCGAAGTGTCAATTTATTTATTGTTTTCCTCACCATGAACACACTATAAAACGAACGTCATTGGCCGTACCAATGCGGTAACTCAACATTTGTTAGACTTATTATTTTCATCAATAAATTAAACAAACAACAAATCATGTCTAATGTTTGTTACGTTTTGTGCAGCTTGATTCTTGTTATGCTGTGTTTGATTTTGTGCAGGGCTATTTTCCCATATTTGATTAAGTCTGCCTTGACTGCAATATATTATCTTTGACCATCTTTTCAATTTGCATTGAGTTGTTTTCTGACGCACATTGCATTAACATAAACGAAGGTACAACACCAATATGGGGAGAGCGAACTTTATTAAAAAGTTATTAAAAATCCGTAATTGATACACATATGATTTATGAAATCGCTCATCGGTCATTTCTACCCTTTGTAACAATTTAGGATCACCTCCCTAAGTAATGAGAATACACCAGTTCATAAATTTTATCTCATACATATTGTACACATTATAAAAACAATTTTTAATTTGGCGCGTATTCTTCACAATTCAGCAATTCTGGGTTCTATGGCCTACATAGCCGTATGACCAACTTGAGTGTTATAATAGCTGGGGGCATCTCTTTGGCCGTCCCGCCTAATCCTGGTCTGTGGCTCTCGTTGAATTTCTTTTAGATCTGAAGTAAACAATAGTAAAAGCCAACTTTAGGATCTGTCAGTACTTGCACACACACAAATATTTTAAACACACCCGTACATATTTACATAAAAACATGTTTCTATTGGGTATATGTTGCATAGACCATCAAAAGGGAAAGAATAAATACTTGTACAAGTGTACGTTACCAAGTTCCTGGTATGGTGAGTTCCCTTGGTCACTGACTCTTCCCAGCTCTTCGTAAATGTTGAACATATCAGTTTCACTTGTTGATACACTCGTGTTAGATGCAGTTGTTTTCTCTAGAGTAACACAATAAAATGGTGCGTGCCATAGGTAGTTTTTGTAAATTGCTTAAATTCTTGAGCAATAAACTAGTATCTTTTGAACAGTTGAACAAGTGTAAATCACTATGTTGTATACAAAATGCCAAATGAATCATTGTAAAATCTAGCAAATTAGACTTTTTCATTTAATTTCATTTATTATGCTATGGTCACAAATCATCTACGGGCACCGTACGGCGTCTATTTTACCAAAAATCGTACGATTCTACGGAGCCCGTACGGCGCCCGGCCGGCGGCAGGAAGAATCGTACGATTTTTTATCAATTTTTTAGACATTGTACGGTGCCCGGTGAAGTACTCCTTAAAATTTCACGGCGCCCGTACGGCGTTTTGGTAGGGTCAACGAGGATAAAATGACATCGGCCTGGCACCGTACGGTGCCCGGACGGCGCCCGGCAGGCGTTTGCACACATCGGACGGGCACCGGACGATTTTTGTTTAAAATTTATATCGTACGATTCCAACAGTGCCTGTCCGGGCACCGTACGGTGCCCGGCCGGGCATCGTTCGATGTCTGACAAGCGCCGGGAACTTTCAAATATCTCTTTACAAATCGTCCGATGCCCGTCCGGGCACCGGACGATGCCGTCCAGGCACCGGTCGATGTTTTATGAGTCGAACTGCCACCGGTGAGCAGCGACGTGTTTTTGCAGAAAAACATATTGCATTTACAGACATATTTCATTTCTGAAGACCAAAAGCATTAATATAGATAATATATTTCGCTTGAGCAGCTAAGGATGATTAACATGCAACGAACAAGTGCTATTGATTTTTTTGCAGTGTTGAGCAAGTGTGGTTTTCATCATAATCACTGTCAGAGTCAGCCTCAATCTTTCTTATTTTAACAACATGTTTCTTTTGTGGAATAATGGCGAATTTGTATGTAAATGTATACATTATTTCACGTGAAAATTCGCGTAAAATCGGCCGGGCACCGTACGGTGTCCGGCTGATCTTTTACAACGCCGGCAGAGCACCGTACGACATCATACGGTGCCTGGCCGGGCACCTGCCGATGTTTTCATATACAGACGCCGGACGGTGCCCGTACGATATGTGACCACGCGAAAGAAAATTATTAAAAATCGTCCGGTGCCCGGGCGATTATCAAATTCGCCGGTGATGTGCACATCGCTGGAATCGTACGATGTCAGTTTTATTTGTGACCATAGCATAAGACTTATGTGTCGTTTAGGCATCGGAAAATATCATTTATAAGACGACAACTTACGGGTAGAACTCTCTTGAAATGAAAATGCATTCGTTCTTTCTTTATGCGTTTTTCTGAAACCGAAGTTGCAATATCACGGTTTATAAATTGTTATTTACCGAATATAAGTAATCGTTTATATTTTTTTTTATCTGAGCATGTTAACATTTAACTGCAAAAAACGACGCTTTTTGAAGACAGTGTTTTGTCTCAAATACAAGTTAAGAAGCAATAATGATGGACTTGTTTACCTTTTTTTCACTATTTTTCGTAAAAGTAGCAAAGGAATCACACGAAAAGTTTAACAAGTGGTTGCATATTGGATAAAGTTTTAAAACAACTAAAACGTTACCTACGTTTTATTTGACGCTATAATCTTCCATGCTTCTCCTGAAGAATAAAAGTGCGTGTATATGTTCGGTTATATTTTTTATTGGTTGGTTAAAATTGTATCGTATCAAAAACTATTCAGGCGTTTCAATATGTTGTCAAAATAATTCTGGTAGGTTATTAATCAGGTGTTTTAATAAAGACGCGGTAAAATGAATTTTAAAGTGAAATTATCTGACAATGTTTTACAAATAACTGAAATACTATATATCAAGCTAGTTTTGGGTTCCAAAGAATGTGTTCGTTTTCTAAACGTACAATAAATAGACTACCTAAATGAGACATTGTTTAGTATACAGACGGCTAAAAAATCTAAAATTTAACAACGGTGTTTTCTTGAATTATATGCTATGATGCATCCAAAACACATCAAACGCCTTACAATTACATCCTTGATCAAACGTGAATACTCACTGTGATAGATATTCTGGTACAATTATTTAAGTAATTTTGGCGGAAATCAATCGAAGTATTTGTACAGAGCGACAACACAAACTAAAGCTATGAAAAAGTACTTTTGTTGAAGTTCTTTTAACATAGTACAATCAACTTTAAGTGAACCCCTTGAATTGAAAACATAGATTATACATGATGTTTCAAAAAAAAATGTTTATATATATTCAGGATGGATATCAAAAAGACAAAGCCGTTTTAAAGGGACTAGAGCACGAAATATTAGGTTGCAAAGTAATTATCTAAAAATACAATTAAGACACTGGTGTCGGTGAAGAAATTTAATGCGGGATGTCTGACTCTTAAAAATATTTTGACAACTTATTGTAAATGATGACAAATGATGACAAATGTATGAAAACTGAGGTAAATCCTTTTTCTGCCCCTTGGACAAGAAAATGATATCCACTCAAAGTTAATGGTGTATTGGAAAATGTCTTGGTTTGTGCACACTCTTCTTTAAAACTTGTACATGGTACCTAAATTCTATGCTTTATCACGCAGTTATTTAGAGTGTTTGAGATACCTATACTATATAGATGCTATTGTCCATTGTTATGCCCAAACTGTGCTCTGCGGGCTTTAACATACTTCAAGGACACCAGTTTTTATTGATCACCAACTTAATTCAAACATTTTTGGTTTTGGATGTCTCATTGCCCATTGATGGACATACATTTATCTTATAATAAGATAACTCATTTGTTATATAAATATTCAACATGCATTTTGATACCGAAAACGATTGCGTTCAAAATTAATCGCTCATAACCGGCGTAGTGATTTTATAAACATTCTAATTTGTGAACTTTGCATTGTTGATTAACAAAATCTGTACCACATGGAGAAGATTTTCACACACTGTAAATTTATTTAGATGATGACATTTTGTAAACGATAGACTGGTCAGAGTTTATTCTTGTAATTCAGATAAAACAAAAGAATAAACATTGATGTAAAAATCAACAAACCAACTGAATCCTGATGCTGCAATCTAACATTGTTTCTTAATCGTTAAAGTTAACACATCGTTCGTCTTAAACACACACTACACACTGTAAGGTAAAACTTACTTTTTAAAAATAATGTGAACCTAATTCAAACCATACTAATAATATCATCCGCGTAAAGAATGCTCTTAAAACACTATTCTAGATCGTTTTAATTTTACTCTATAATAAGGAAATCCCGCTAGCACGCTTTATTAATTTGCCAGTTTTACCATCGCGTTCATGTTTGATGCAAGCTGAACAAAATTCAATCTTTAAATAAATAAATAAAAAAGATTTATGAAAATCCTCCGTGTTAGATATTATGGAGTTTTATTACTGAAAATGGTTAATGCTACAATTCCATCAACTGTCATCATAAGTACCACCGGAAGGATAAAATGAAAAAAATGTGTTAACTTTTCAAGTAAAAATATTGTATATTATATACAAAAGCGACACAATGTGTTTTGTTAAAGCTAGGCCTTGTAGATTTTGACAAGAAGTTTTAACTTCTTTGGAAGAGCTTAAGCAATGGAATATACTGCCGTGAATTTAAGAAACTGTCAAATGTAGTTATGCATATACAAAGAAAAATAAATTTGTTGAAAATGTGTGGCCCGCAAATTAGGCTTTGTTAATTAACGTTTAGACCCATTGCGTTGAAACATTTAGAAAGCATGAAAATCAATTAAGACATTCTATTGGCTCGGTGGTCCACAGATGAGAGTTACGCACTGGGGTGCAAGAGGTCCCGGGTTCAATTCCCGGCTCTGGCAAGGATGTTAATGTTTGATTTTCTGCTTTGTTGTTGTTCTTTTGATTTTACTCTTTTTGTCCAAAACACATTATCTGTCACGAAATTGTGTAATTCCTATTGTTATGTTAATTCATTGAGTACACTTAAGATATTTGTAAAATTTTGACCGATTATAATGGTATACAGACACAGACATAGAATCTTTAAATGTGATTCTAAAATTTAATTTGATGAAGTTATAGCCTGTCAAACATGAACAACATCAAGACTAGAAAACATTCAATGTTTAGAAAGTTTTTTTACCTCTCCTTAATATGAAAAACATTTAATCTGTTAAATGTTGTTTCACTAACAAAATGCAAATACATTATTTCAAAACATCTTAATTTTTTATGTCACATCTCTCACGAAGCTAAAAAGTAAATAAAAAAGTAAAAATATATTAAATTTACCATTTAAAACAGCCTACAAAACGATCAAAAGTCAATCAACATGTTTGGTTCTTTTTTACACATTTCAATATCATTTCTCACTTACCTACATTTAAGTTTCTGCATTTACAAATAAATATTAAAACAATAAGCAAGACCAAAACGAGAGTAACCATTCCAGCAAGGAATGCCGCTATAACTGATCCTAACGAATACGTGTCATCATCAACATTTCCAGCGATCGATATCTCTGAAAATAAAAAGTATAAAAATGATATTCATATATAGGCATGTGTTTAAAATCATCTCAGCTATGTTGCATTCATTTTTGTTACCTTTTTGTTTTGTTATTATAGATCTAATAACAACACATATGTAATGACATGGTATGCTTAGTTATTCAATATAATGACGGGATATAATGCTATTTTAAAGTTTTCAATCTTTACACAGAGTTGTTCTTTACACTAAGTAATATCTGCGATGGACTCAAAAATACCAGACATTCTGACATAAATTTTATTTCTGTTGTTTTGTTGTCATATTTTAACCGCAAATCTAATACAAAAAGTAAACTAAAGATGAAATGAAATGCTTCACTCAGTCTGCAACTTGTATTTTTTTAAATTTCATTTGGACTAGTTTGAACATTTGTGTGCACTTTGGAACACTGGTTATTGCGCCAAATGTATCTGACAAAATAATAGAATAAAACAAGTTTAAATATTCAAGCATCTGTTTATGAATTTTAAAGTTTTATTTTAAAGACAGAACACTTATTATGCTGCTTTTCTACGTTTCCGTATCAGGATTATGATCCGCATATCAGTATCCATATGAAAAACGAACAAGTTTAAAAACGTTTGCCTATTGCGGCCGTCCGTACCAGGACCTGAAAATCCGCATTCGTAAACAGCATTCGGAAAACTGGCTCAGTGAGCCATTTTATTCGGATCCGGACGACATACGACATCATACGACATACGATATCATTTGGCAAGATATGTTGATACAAAGATTTACTGGGGAAGTTTCTTTACAATTACCATGTTGTATTCGCATCCATCCCCATGCAATTCACAATGATCTGTTATATTGAAGTTGTTATTTTGTGTTTTACTGACGAATTTTAAGACTTTAGTTACATTACACTATAAATAATAGGACCATAATGTTGACAGTTTAAAGTAGTATCCACAAAAAGAGATACATTTGACGGATACTGATTCGTGGAATAGGGTGCAAGCATTAATATTTGCGGAAACGGATCCTGATACGGACAAGGATCTCGATATGGAAACATGGAGTAGCGACCTTACCGGTTTTATGTGCTATGATATTAATTTTCAAAGAGAACATATTTAAACACGCCAAGGAATCTTGAGCACCACCACCTTATTGAAGTTCGTGTAAATTGAACTTCCATGGTAGTAAATAGAATCAGAAATGGAAGAAAACGGTGTGTGCTGTTTTTTTATTTTGTTGCAAGAAATTTAATGTCTTAGGACACGTGCTATATCGGTTGATACCCTTTTTGTTAAGTCAACAGCCACAGTAAATCCTGATGCCGTATAATGTTTTTGTTAGTGTAGCGACTATTGTGCGTGGTGGTCATCTCTATACACTGCCTTTTTTGACAGTTTATGATATAGTTCGCATTTTAAATAATGTATCAATATTTACAATGAATGTGGTAGTTATCTGTACAAGGCGGTGTTGAAAATGGAGGTGGTGGTGCGTAGATTATAGAGATTAATAGCTCGTGACTCCACGGCGTATTTTAAACAAACATTACCTTTATTTGTTTTAAACATCCAGACATCTGATGACACGTTTAAGCCTTTGTCATTACTAGACAAAATACGCATGAAGTACGTAGTATCATCTTGTAAACCTGTGATTGTTGCATTTCGGACAATTTGATGGTCATTTTCAGAAGCCATTTTTGTGAAAGTCTCCGTAGTGGTGTTTATCCAGTCAGAGTTTGCTAACTTGATTTCAATATGAATCGTTTGGTCAAAACCACCAGTTAACCCCGTTGTCCACGAAACGATTGCATACCCTCTGCCAATGATTTTGATGTCAAGGATCTGGGGACTGCTTAGAAGTTCTGTGACAGAGTAAAAACAAAAAAGCGCTTAGCTTATTTAAGTATGTTGCTTTATTAATGTTTTTTAACTAAGTCTTGAGTCGTGTGTCATGATTGCAATGTTATTAATATGTGCAATAAAACATAAATACTAAAATAATGATTAGATATTACCTGCTGTAGTTGGAAGAGGACCAGTACTTGAGCGGATAGAAACAAAAGCTTGGCTTGATGTTCGTGTTTCAGTCAGGATGTTTGATGGAAGCTTTGTGAAGCTCGTATCTTTTATGTCTGTATTTGTTGTTTGCGTTATTTGCGTTTCTTGAATAACATTACATAGGACTATAACATATACTTGGAGTTAGTTACAGACATGACCAAACTATGAAAAGGACAGAAAATATCGATATTGAACAAAAATTGTAAAGACTATTTTCCTAAAACAAAGAAAACAATGGGAAAAGGTCGTGAGGTTAGTCCAAGCATGTGTTATTATTATTGTTGCTATGCAATATGGTTCACAATTCCACATGCATAAGAACCGCATTTACACAGTAAGTGTAGCAATTAAAACATTTTGATATGTATTTGATTACAAGATGAATCTTTCCACCCAGGGACACAAAGATGCGAATCGCATGTGTCGTCAATGTGGTTACATGAATCGTTGTTAAAGCAGTGACACGCGTTGTTGCAGTTGGTACCAAACATTGTGAAAGAGCATTATGTTAAGTGTATACAGTTTATATAGCACAGGGTATACGTGACAATTAAAAACAAACAACAGTTTAGGTAACACATACTGACTACCTCATATTAACCTTAATTACACTATAACATGGAGGATACTGGTTTCTTTTTGTATTTATGTCAACCAACATTAAATTAATATGTTTCACATTTTTACATACGTACATAAATTATACGCAGCAACTATTACAGTCAAAGCTATAACCTGTGTTTTCTATTTTGCAATAAAATAATCGTTTAATAATAAGCGACAATTTACCATGGTTACAAGATGGACCTTTCCACCCGGGAGCACACAGATGTAAATCACACGTGCCGTCAATGTGGTGACATGAACCGTTGTTCTGGCAGTGACAAACATCGCTGCAGTTGGTGCCAAACGTTGGGAAAGTGCATTCTGTAACCGAAATGGCTTTAACGAACCAAACCCATTACAACAATTAATTTAACAATTACATACTAATCAGTATGAACCGTTACTGTACGAGTACTCGATCCATAATGAAGAGCATATCGTATTATTACACAATACAATATGTTTCGCAACTCCAAATGCATAAACCCCCCGCATTTTTACAGTAATTGTAGCACTTAAAACATTTTGATAAGTATTTGATTTTGCATTCTAAGGATCAGTTGATAATAAGCAACAACTTACTTAGGTTACAAGATTGACATTTCCACCCAGGGGCACAAAGATGTGAATCACACGTGCCGTCAACGTGGTTACATGGACCGTTGTTCTGGCAGTAACAAATATTGCTGCAGTTGGCACCAAAAGTGGGAAAAGTGCATTCTGTAACGTGTATTCAGTTTATATAACAAGGCTATACGTGAAAATTGACACAAACAACAGTTGAGATAACACAGACTAACTACCTCGTAATAACCTTTATTGCACGACGAACTGTAGTACACTGGTTCGCTTTGTGTATGTTTTCAACCACAATAAAATATGTTTCACATCTTCACAAACGCACATATACACAGTAACTGCAGTAGTTGTTGAAGTTAAAGCATTCTCCTGTGTTTTAAATTTGGGAGCTTATAATAATTTAATGAAAAGCGACAGCTTACCTTGGTTGCATGATAAACTTTTCCACCCAGGGGCACAAAAATGCGAATCACAATCGCCGTCAATGTGGTTACATGAACTGTTGTTAAGGCAGTAACAAACATCGCTGCAGTTGGTGCCAAACGTTGGGAAAGTGCATTCTGTAAAGTGTATGCAGTTTATATAGCACATGCTATACTTGAAATTTGACACAAACAACAGAAAAGGCAACACAGACAAACTACCTAGTATTTACATTTTTTGCACGATTAACCGCAGTATGCTGGTTCGCCTTGTGCGTAATATCAACCGCCATAAAATATTTTTTACATTTTACATACGTACATATACACAGTAACTGTTACAGTCAAAGCATTTATCTGTGTGTTCTGTTTTGCGAGCTCATGTTCATTAAATAATAAGCGACAACTTACCTTCATTACAAGATGAACCTTTCCACCCAGGCGCACACATATATGTATCACATGTGCCGTCAATGTGGTTACATGAACCGTTGTTTAGGCAGTGACAAACATCGCTGCAGTTGGTGCCAAATGTTAGAAAATTGCATTCTGTAACCGGAAAGTAGTTTATAAATCAAAGTATT
>Ga0224511_10000780_pt1 | contig 16862 bp, 11 predicted proteins | sample SF_May12_sed_USG_2_FD_169988 | JGI IMG/M metagenome (GOLD analysis project Ga0224511, IMG submission 169988) | Sediment microbial communities from San Francisco Bay, California, United States - SF_May12_sed_USGS_8_1 | ecosystem: Environmental > Aquatic > Marine > Sediment | place: USA...
GGCTCTCTTCACCTCCTTCCACTTCAGGTCTGACAGCGGATCCTGGACAAAGTCAAATAGCACACAGCTCTGACGAATCTTCTGTATAAGCAGATCTTCTCGTTCAGAAGGGGTGGCATCTAAACAATAAAAAAGGTGGTGCTCAACATCTAGGGTGGTATTGCGCGTACACAGATGAGCAAAATGGCAGGTACTAAACAGACGAGTAGATAACTGGCACTTGGCAATGCGGTGTATACCTAGTATATTCATAGAGAGAAATCAGTCAGCCCTCTAATAGAACTATTAATGACGGATCATACTCTCATACCCTAAACAATTTAAATTTTACTGATTCTTTCGCAAATTTCTTGTCACTTCCTCATTACTCCCCTGTGTTTGACCGAGCGATTACCGCTGGTAAACGCTAGAGAATCAGGACTCGGGAGAACCTTTGCCGATAACATTTACGGCGTTGTGAGGCAATCGGGCTACGGTCAGGTCTGCTTGAAGTGATAAGCTGGGGTTGAGCAAAAGTTCACTGCAAATTATCCATAATGCTGTGGGTGGAATGCCAGTGTAAACTCAAACTGTATTAGATTCTTAGACTCACTCATAGTGAAGGTGTGTGGATGCTACCGTATCTCTTGTCACTAGCAGAACATAGTAAATTGTGTGCCGATGCGGATGGACCAGCGACTATGCGTGCAATGGCCATCATCACTGTGTCCATGAGAACCACTGAAGTAGAGCCAGTGAATGCGTAACCAATTTCCATACAACTTTTTGCAAGCTGCACTTAACTGATTATCTATTTACCAAACTTCACAGACTGGCTGAGTGGAAACACTTTGGCGTTTAGCCAGCGAGTGTATGGAGACTAACGCAATATTACCTTTCAGAAGAGGTAGTTTCTGTAGCTCACGGTTTTGCGAGATATTGAATCTAGAGGAGTTTTGCCTCTTGTCCTTTCTAATGTTGGGTGAGACGCTCGAGTATTGAGTCTTGACGAGGTTTGTGGACGGTGGGTGATCGGCCACACGACTTCCCGGTCCATGTGCGGGATTACTAACTCCCGACTTTTTCTTCTGAAAATAAAACATATATTTCGGACTGTTGGGTAGCACAGCGTCAGACACAATAAGGATTATTATAGAAGAAGAAATAGAGAAAAGTGCTGGTAAATTATTTCCATGGCAGCGGCTCGGCGTTACCCTCCCACGACCGTAAGATGTCTTGATCAGCCAAGAATGAAACTGCATTGGCGACGAACCAGCAATGACCATTCACCCAATCGGGATCTAATCCTTATCAGTTAAATTACAACAGTTCAGCCAGGCAACTAGGCTATTCCCGTTTTGACCCCTCTACCAATCATGCTTGGGTCTAAAATGGGACATCTGTCCAAGCAAATTTTTGTAGCAGAAAACCAAAATAAAGTAAAAGACCACGGTGAATGAAAAAGTTGGGGTCACAACAAAGACCAAGTTGTGACCTGATTGGTTATAACTAGGTTAAAGCAGTATAGCAAAACAACGCAAGCTCATGCACCACTAAATTACATGCAGTGAGTGAGCGAATAGCGGATAAGTGCATGCCCATGGGGTATTTGGCTACATTATTAGGACTAAACCTCGACAGGCCACTAATTTGAGCCCTGAATGAGTACCCATTCATAGTAAAGAGGGTGTTCGTGAATGTATCTGCAGTTCAGCACTCGATGTACGGTGAACAGTTTACGGCGCGCTAGTAGCTTTAACGTGTGAAGTGTTATCGAGTTCTGCTGGTAGCACTCTTTCTGAGTTGTAATGGAAATAGCCTGTGAGCTCAAATGAGATTCGACACCATGATTTCTCGTCTGCTGCGGAGAATCCAATATCACCTCACTGGGTAGCGATTGATTGCTTTGGCGCTGGGTGGCATGGTTAGGCATTAGTAGCATGATCAAAGAAACGCAGTCGGACTACTCCATCTAAAACCCTGCTCGGAACTTATGAGTAGAATCATATCTTCAATAGTGACATATTTTCTGAGGAAATGTCATTGCCTGAAAAAGTCTGCTACAAAAACCTGGAAGAAATAAACCCAATATACTGGAATTCAATATCTATAACATGGGAGTTGAGAGTAGCGTTGCAATGCGATGCTCTTGGGCCACGAGCAAACCTTAGCAAAGCGGGCACTCTCAAACTTGGGTGTAACTTACTAAACTGTCAAATCATATCCAAAGACAAGAACTTTCCTACTTGAAACTTGTCTTCATTGACTATAACTCAACATATTTCGCCCACACGCTCTTAACGCGACAAGTTTGGTGGCAACAGACCCGATAGTCAGAGCACAGCTGTGCACCACCACTCAGCCAGTGATGCAGTAACTACTTGACATACTAATATATAAACCAAACCAGCGAGGCTACCACTAAAACATACTTACATCATTATCAGTAGAATCACCTGCACCATCCTTGGATTTCGATGCAGCTTGTTTAGTTCCCTGAAAATCAACAAGCCGTGAGACAATGGGGTTGAGTTTTAATGGTTTAATACAGTCCCAGTGGCTTCAGAAGACAGGGAGCAGTAGATTCGCCATACAATACAATGGATCAGCATAGGTGACATATGCGTATTACACATGGGTAGCTAGAGACCTTCTACACTTCTACAGTAAACAATTATGTTTCGACAATAATCAGCTAGGTTTGCAAAACAACTTACAGCACTGAGCAATGAGAAACTAACCCAGACTCAAACAGCTTGGTGGGCTTATTAACAAAATAAAGGATGATTCTGAAAAAGGGCAGTGCCTGTTTCTGGCGCATAATGACATACTGCGACCAACAGACCATGTAGTGATGTACTATGAGAACTACCAGATTACGTTTTGAGCGTAAACATTGATCAAGCCAGTGACTCACTGAAGAGTTGAATTGGTGGTTGACAAACTGCACTTAGCGTTACAAACAGTGAAATAACGCAAAGCTTAGAGTTAGAGGTACAATTGGTAGTACAATATGTATTATGCGCACTCCAAAGTACCAAACAAGGTGTCGCATTTGGAAACTTGAACAGAGTTAGACTTAGTGAACAGGACACTGTCCGGCAGCCAATCACTCGATGAGTGACTCATCCACCTAGAAGTCAGTCGAGGCTGTTCAACTTTAACTAAGTTTGTTACTGGTTACTGGTGTTAGTGTTACTGTTAGTAATTAGTAACTACCAACCAACAACTTGAATCACTCAGCAATTGTCAGTGCGAGTGTCACTCTGAGTCTGACTCAGTCATGGACTAGACTTAGTTAAACATGTAGTTGTATGTATTCGTACGGCCTACGAGTACGAGTTACTCGGTAAGTAATGCAGACAGTCAGTTCATCAATCAACCAATGATCAACTACACTAACTTAGCTCCCCATTTCCTTCAATCAAGCATACAGATCCAGGTTGTCTAAGTGATATTCTCCAGTCTCTAGTCCAGTGTCTAGCACTATCTAGATTCTAGTTCTAGGGTAGTGTTGCCAGTTGAGTCGTGTACGGCGTAGAGTACACTGTTGAGTGTTGTCAGTTGTGTAGACTGTAGTCAAATCAAAACTTTACTCTTGACGTCTTCAGTCTTCAGCGAATCATCGATCAATGATCATGGATTTGAACCGTAGTAATACTCATATGCAAACTGAAAGGTGACTGTACCTTTTTTTCCTTCGGTTTATTAGGCATAGTGAACTTGCTTGAGTTTCTAGCTATATGTTGAACTTGGCGAGTTCTAAGTATTAGTAAGATTTTGCAAAAATCGACAGAAAAATTTCCAAGCTGGATTACAACTTACTACCGTAGCTACAACACAATGTTCTGATTGGTCAAAAATTCGGACACGTGACTACATCCTGGTTACGCGAGAGGACAACTCAGGTTCAAAACGGGAACCAACATGCGTTTCGAAAGAAGAATTCAAGTTTCTTTGAATCTAGTGAGAAAATTCCATACATTAGAAGGAATAATTTTATTCTGGAAAAACATGCATTTTTAAGCAAAAATTGATTTGACCGAGCGCGGGCCAAAATAAAACGTTGGTGGTTTTACCGACAATGGCAGCCTCCGTGGATGAAAATGTCCAATCCATTGCTCTGTACAATCCTGTGCATGTAGCGCTCCATGGATACATTGCGCCTTTTCTCGTTCTCTACCCCAGTTGGTTCTATCTCTGGGTCTTTGTTTATGGTACCGATGACTACTACGAGAGCGGTTTGATAATATTAGCAGCAATATGCATTGTGCAAATTTTGGTCTGCCTCAGCTGCTACTGGTCTGTCCACGTCAGATGTGCTCTAACCTGTACAAAGGTGAGTAGTAGGGTCGACAGCGTTTGCTTTTCTACCAGGAGTGGGTACGTGTTACATGGTTTCGAGAGTATAGGGTATCTGGTTTTGAGAGTACGGGTACATGGATGATGGTTTCGGAACTACTGGGGTACGAGGTACATAGTTTCTTGCTACCCACGGCCACTCTCGGAGTCTGAGTCTGACGGTCTGACTCTGACTCTGAGTGACTGACTCAGTCAGTGAGTGACTGGGAGTCTCAGTCTGGCAGTGACACTGAGTGAATGACTGATCACTGATGACTGACTGGTGCCCGGTGAAAGTGCTGCTCTGAGATTCCGGGATAGGTGTGAATGTTTAATATTGTAAGAAAAGGGTAAATGAAATATCCATGCACCGGCCAGGCATAGCTGAGCTATGGTGGAAACCGTACGAAAATCATAGATACCAACATTTGGCCTCATGATTTGGAGGACATGTGTTCAATTATATTTATGAATTGAATACCCATAGAGAGTAATCCTAACCCTCAAGCAATTTTTCTGCACTGGGGTGGGGTTTGGATGAGAGGATAGCTTATATTTATTTTGTTACAGGCGAAAACTGTCCGGGATGCTCAGCTTGCTAAAGTATGTCCAACCGCTAACAATGGGTGGTCTGAAGTGGTTCGGATACACAAAAATCAGGAGGTAAGCGAAAATGCCTAATGAGAGGCTTTTTCGTGTGAACTGCGTTGACTTCCCAGTTGGATGGAATCTTATAGTATTATTGAACTGATAATGCATCCCAATTGAGCCGCCTTTGGCTAAACATCATAATCATCTATGTATGCCAACAAATGTGACTTTTTTAATTTCACCTGATTAGTTCGCGGGCGGGCGGTTGAGGACCTTCTCACGTCACCTTTCTGCTGTCTGGTTGCAGAGCACGCACGCTTGGTTTGTGTTTCAAAAGTTGAAGTATCACTGTGATCTCAATGAGAAGAAACAGTTCTCAGCTGTGCAGTTCCCAGTCATGGAGAATCTCTCTCATTATCAGCAAAGTAGAGGACTCGGCGACAAGGACATAGAGATAGGCAGGCAAACATATAGGGATAATGGGTATGTGCCTTTCACTGTTCTGTTTTGGGAGCCAACTTTCGGGTGCGGTCTCACTGAATGTTAGGAACGGGTGCCAGGAACTGAGAAATGTGAAAATGAATAAAGAGCAGACTTATTTATGCTGCATCACATCACGAGCATAGATGGATTATACATTATGGGAAGAGTCATATGGAGCGTATGGAGCAAGTTCTGGCATGATGTTTGGTTTCCAGAATATATAATAGATGTATAATGGGGGATCGGTTCGCTAGTTAAATTAGGTGATAGTTAATATGGTTTCACATCTCGCATCCACTTTTCGGTGTAGTCGTTACATTTTTCTACAGAGGCTACTAGGAAAAAATAAGGGTAGAGATTGTACACATTGCCCGTCACTGTAGCCACTAAAAATCCAGCAGTGTCTTATATGTATGGTCTCTAGGCGTAAGTGTAACGAAATGTAGTTGCTACGAAAACTATACTCTTGTGTTTTCATGGCAATCGCTATTGGTGTTGTAGGCTGGCGATGGATATCCCTCCATTTAGTGAGTTATTTATTGAACGAGCAACCGCGCCCTTCTTTGTATTCCAAGTATTCTGTGTCGGTCTCTGGTGCTTGGATGAATACTGGTAAGCCTTTTATCGCGTCATGCTGCTAAGTTATACCGCCACCATATACAGCCTCGATAAGCTAAAATAGCTTGAGTGTGAAAACGTGTGCTATTAGAAACAAGCACTGTATTGCGCACAATGTTTTCCTAAGTCGCACTTCCTTTATGATATTTATGCTGCTCGGTCTGTGTCAAGCCCAGAACCGGCATTGTTCGGTTAGCGGTCCTTGAGACCGAAAGATTTTCCCTCATCAAAGGGTCAACTATAAACAATAAAGGCGGTGTGTCAGCACTAACTAGCACATGTATAGAGATTTATTTACCTGTGGCTGGCTAATACCTTATTCAAATTTCGCTTGTAGGTACTACAGCATATTCACTCTCTTCATGCTGATTATGTTTGAGGCCACTTTAGTGCATCAACAGCTACGCAACATGGCAATGATTCGCGAGATGGGCAACAAGCCCTATAATATTCAGGTAATTCATTTTACTTTTCATTACTAGAACCATAGTAAGGTTATGACTACCTAAGTTTGGATTTGGTATATGGGATTGTGATTATTATAATGAACCGGGTAAATCGCAGAGATATCTGTTGCAGACATACAGAAACAGGAAATGGACAGCAATATCTACGGTTGATCTGCTTCCAGGCGATATTGTCTCTCTTGGTAAGTGCGACTACCTAGGGGAACTGTAGAAACAGTCCTGCACATAGTTGATTAATTTTTTTATCATGTAATGGTCCCTCCCTGCTTTGGAGTTGCATACCCATGGGCAATGTATCGAATGAAGATGAGATGACTCTCACTCGTGTCCTTCTCATCAGCCAATCATTTTACATCGTATTTCGCGAAGTATAGTCTCCATGATTATAAAATATGATAGAACTGCTTCCCCAACCCCACTGTAAAGCTTTAGGGGAAAGATCTGGCTTCGGTTTGAATAATTTTCAGTAGATGGAACCATGTGGTACAGGTTACCAAACAATTATTTCTCCATTTTACCTGAATTAAGGTACCAGTCACTGTGTATATAGTCCTGCACGCGTGTGTACAGGTCGCAGTAAGGACGATCGACCTATACCATGTGATATCCTGCTTCTGAGAGGCTCGTGTATCTCTGACGAGTCGATGCTGACTGGAGAAAGCGTGCCGGTGATGAAGGAGAGCGTGGAGGAGATGACTCCGTGCGAGGTGCTCGATCTGGACAGTCACTCCAAACTGCGACTACTGTTTGGCGGGACAAGCATTGTTCAGCACAGCCCACCCACTCGTGGTGATAATGGATTGAGAGGTAAAGTTATCTCCTCTTTTCACGTACAGTTTCTCATGAAGCAAAGCCTGGAGCGTTTACGCAGATGGCTTCAGTTGTCGAGAAACGTGAAGTAGCCGCGATTGGTGCTTAACAACTCGTGTCAGTAGTACAAGTGAACTAGGCTTCAACACGGGTGCCACTGCGCACTGCATAGCACAAAAATTGTCAGCTAGACAATCCATCCTGATAGGCATGGCACAGTGAAACCTAACAATCTCATACTTTTAACGTGATGAAGCCCACAGCATGGGTGACATGCCTGGGTTTAATCTCTGTGCACTATAGTTGGGAAAGTTGAAAACTGCCGTGGCTTTTTTGCTGCTGCTGCTGCTACTGCTGCTGCTGCTGCTGCTGCTGATCAAACCAATGAGTTCCTGCAGTTCAAACTTGACTCAATCTGCTTGCTAATGTTTCAGAATTTTTGTTCATTTAATGTCGGATCGTGTAGACCAATACCACATGCCAAACTCAGTGATACTAACCCGCAGATCAGCGAAAAGTTTACCTGGTGAGTTCTATCTCCGGGTTAGTACCACTGAGTTTGGCATGTGCTAGTGGTCTCCACGATCTGATACTAAAACAACCACAATTCTAAAATGTTAGTAAGCAGATTAAGTCACCTTTGAACTGCAGTAACCCATTGGTTTGACCACCTGCAGAAAAAGGGCCACGACCGCTTTCAACTTTCCCCGAATATAATATCTAGCATTTAACGAAGATGTTGTGAATATATTTTTTAGCAGCAGTCTTTTATTGCAGTTGAGTAAAACTTACAGAAGGTGCTATTACGTGAACATGGCATAACCCACTCAGCGCTTTGTGGTAGCCAGTTTTTTAGTACAAAAATAGTAGGTAGAAAAAAATCAGCAATACGACCCATTTATTTAGTACCCTTAGGTAGGCTTGGTACCTGTTATGAAAAAAACCCACCAGTGTCTCATGTAGTTGGCGTGACATCAAAATTAAGTATTTTGTAGTCATTGAGTGTGCCCTGGACAGCGACCTAAGGTCCATCGGGGATTAAATTTTATATTACCCTAGCAGACAGTCCCATTCAGGGTATTATGCTGTATGAGTTGGTTGAATTCTATCAATACTAATCGTGTACAATGCGAAATCCCAGAGCACGGGTTAATTTCGGTTGTTTCATGGATGAGTTGACTGTTGAACAGTCATGTTCATTTACGAATTTGTTATTCCCTGAAGACAAACAGACTCCCCAAGTCATCGTATTGCAATGATTTTCAATCAATGGTGTTTGATTAGCCGTCGCATTTTTGAGCAGGTTCCGCGGTCGCAAAATGGGTCTGATCCCTTGATATCACACTCCATATCAAGTTCTAGAAAAATGTAGATACTCCGCAATGCCTGTATTATCATTCATTGTAACAATAACCTCTCAAAGGGACGACTACCACTCAAGTGGCATACGCATAACATAGGAAAACATGTGTCAGTCTCTCGGCGCTCTTCAACTGGAGGGAGGAGTTGGATCTTAGGGGCCAGAGATGTAATTCAAAACTGTATTTAATCTTGATTTATTGCATAGAAAAATTCTAAGCTTGGGTTATTTTCTTCTCAGTGAATTGAGATTGTCATCATAAAGCATAGTGGTAAAAATTCTGTTTCATGACCCTACACATTAAATAATATAATTTCGACAACAAAGCCGGCATACTGGAAAGCCGGACTAGCAGTGAAGCTCATATCCCAATCTGTGATCAGTGAAAGATCAATTCTGTAGTAGATAGGTGCAGAGTACCAACCTGTCAGGCTAAATCCAGGGGTCATAGTGAGGATGTCAAGGTTATCTTCTGTCTACAGGATGAAAGGATTGTGAATGTAACCAGTGAAATTTAGAAATACTGTATTCTATGGTTAATACTGTATTTTATGGTTAAAAATAATTTCCCTGTTCCTCGGCTCATCATTTACTGTAGTCCCTCCCCTGAATGCGTGCACCTCCAGCACAATGCCTGTGCCATCATGGTAGCACATTAGAATTTAGACACTGGATTGTGATCGTAACTTGTGTCCCCACACTAAGCACCTCTAAAAACCGTGCTACGCACCTCTGTATGCCGAGAAGCTCACCAGTTCTAACACAAGGGATCGATAGGAAATATAAATCACTAAATCCTGAAGCCATGTTTTATTTCAGTTGGCATTCGTGTATGAATCAGAATGAAACCCTATGGGACACAGGCCATTCACCTTGTTAGTTTACGGGTATGGAATTAACTGCTCATCCACTTTTTAATTTCTATGGATAGGTATCTATCGAAATATGGTAATACACCTTTGTTGTAATAATACTCTGGCGTTACCCACCATCATCCATACGATGGTGACATTTGCCTTGTTATACAAGCTGACATCAACACTCCAGTTGTGGCTTGTCCTGGACAGATAGTTGGCTACGCAGAAGTTATCCGTGATCAGTATAAAACGGGCTGTACCGTTGGGAGCCATTGTTGGCACATACGGTGCTGTGAGGCTTTGCATCTCTGATGTAGTGAATATTGGGCCTGGCAAAGGCGACAAACAGTGGTCTGAAAAGTAGAAATTATCATTTTTACAATAAAACTGTTGTTTTTGCGCACTAGACCATCTTGGGCAGATGGATTTAAAACCATTTTTTAATGAAACAGGCACATCTTGAGCCTATGCAGCAAGAGATGGGAGTATGAACCTACTTGTAGTTTCTAAAATATTGAACAGAGATAGTATAGTAATTTTTAGAAACATTCTCAAAGTATAAAGCAAACAAAAAGTGATGCTTGTGAAAGATAAATTTGGATGACTAACTTGGTAGAATTTCGCACTGGCTTCCAGTAATGAGATGAGTACAAGCACAATCATAAGAGCAGTTTACGTTGGTGCATGTCCCTCCGTAGAAGCATGGTGATGCAGCACAGCGATCTAAAAGCAGCAAGGAGTTGACAACTACACCCTTCATTTTATTCAATTTAATTAGTTCATTGGAATTGAACATCTTGTATACCGTGTAGAATTTTATTTAAAAATAAAAGAATCAATTTTTAACTCAAGATATTTTGGTTCCATGTAGTCACTGTTTTGCAAGCCTCTAATGTGTAGTTGTACCATTACGTATACATAGCTTATGGTAAATATACTATCTGATTATCTACACTGCAACTGGCCAGCTGTGAGTGCGGTCAGCAATCCGGTTCTGACTCGGGCCGAAGGCTACAATAAAAGTGACAAATTATAATTAAAAATGTATCGAGACGTTGGATTTACCTTTTTGGGATGATGAAATGATTATCTTACCTATAAATATCTCACATTGGATGCCTGTATAGTCACAAGGACATTCACACTCAAATGTGCAGCCATAATTAGTACAGGTACCATCGTTACGGCACGGTCCAGATGCACAAAAATCTAAAATGTACAATAATAGTCGGATAATGATAAGAAATGCAGAATGGCGCCAGAAGTGAAACAGCTTGACATGTACATGTGCACCTTTTGTACAGTTGCCTGGAAATTAAAAAGAAATTAAATTTTCAGGCTATCAATAATATGTATAGGTCTCATAATTATACCGACTCTGAGGCTAGGTATTGTATACGTGTTGGGAGATAGATAACTCTCGATCACTCACCTATGGCGGTCTCGCACAGTGTTCCAGTGAAGTCGCAGGGGCAGCTGCAAGTAAATGCACAGCCATCATCTACATTTACGCATTCACCTCCATTTTGGCATGGTCCTATAGCGCAAAGATCTGCAAGCACAAGACTTGAATCCTTAAAAGGGTTATGTCACGGCCGAGGGTAGGCGCACGTTCAGAGTTTTGTCCCCCATTTTTAAAGGGAGGCAACTCAGCATTCATTGCAGTGGTAGTAGATGGTCCTTTTCCAAAAATCGAATATTGGTCACTCGAATAACTACGGCCCAAATTGCCTGAATAGAAATAAAATGGGATCTAATTACTAAAGCTTAGTAACCTAATGATGTTTACTCATAACATAGAGCAGAGCTCAAAATTGAATGTAATACTAGAGAAAACTGAAGTTATAAAAAGTGCTCTGCCGGGTTTTCCCTAGCATTAAATAGAGGCCGTCGCATTCGGCCTCTATCATTGCGCAATAACGGCACTAACACTCGCTGACGGAAGTGAAAAACTGCACTCTGAAACCCTATTTCTATACTTTTGTTGAACATTTTCTCCATTCAGACTGGTGTACTAGGCCTAGCATCACCTGCAAGAGATTTTTTTAAACATCAGTGTGTAAGCCAGGAAATCAATGCAAACGCCAACAGCTCTGTGTTATTTTCCTATCTCGAGACCAATTTTGTTGCATCGACGGTCTGAAAAGTGTGTTGCCGAAGGCTCTTAGTATGTACATTGGTTAGGGCTAAATCTAAGCTTTCATCTGAGGTGTGTATTGAGCCCATTTGTTCATGGTAGGCTTCAGAATCCGAAAACAAGTGAACACACTTTTGGCCATGGCTCAACCCCTTTAAGGGTCACGTCATGGCCAAAAGTGTCTTCACTTGCTTGTGTGTAAAGTGGCAGCCTAATGGTTGGGAGATCATGTCAGAGAAAAAGAAATAACCTTATTTTGTGCATGAGTTAGAACTTTTGCAAAAGATAAATCTTAGCAATCCCCCAATCGAGACTAATACTCAATAATCTTACCTAGCAACGAAGGTAGAATGGCAATCTTCTGGGCCACTGCTGGCTGAAATAGCATAAAAATGGATACATATAATGCTAACCAACACTTTCTGCGTGGTCTTCTCTGTGATAGATTTTTAGCTTATTGAATTCTCTTGAACTTTAAACTGAAGAGCCCATTTGTCACACAAATGTCCGAACTGATGGAAAATATCTTAAGTCAACTTGTTGGTTGCTCAAGCGATTAAAATGGCTGGCTTGGGAGGTGTCTGAGAAAACTAAAAGGTGACAATACCACACAAATCAATTGGTCACTATGCTGGCATGGTTAGACTCAACTTCCTGGTAGATAGGAACATACTTGAATTAGAATGATGGAACTGTCGCATACCCTCCTGAGAGGACTTGGCATATGCAGTAATATCCGACAAGTCCCTTTTTCCTCGTTGAACAGTGCGCCTATACAGTTTCTTCGCACACACGCAGCAGCACACACTTCCCAGTCCGCCAAGCTACAAGTGACCTCGAGTCCATCCGCCGGGCAAATCCCACTTACTACAATCAATGTTGTAGTGGATAAACCAATTAATGGTCCTGCCACACTAGACGATTTTTCCGTACAAGAATCATCGACGGTTTCGCGGCCGAGTCATTGTAGAGTTATGTTCTCTTCTTTAAGAATGGCTGAAATACATACAGATAGGATTCTGGGCTGGAATAAACCATTTAACTGAAAACACTAACATTTTATAGCAAATAATACTGATTCCAGTTTAAAATGCCCAGTTCTAATGTTTTTTTTTGGAATTCAGTTGAAATCGTAGCTCAACTCGGTACCGGCAATCGGGAGGTAAATGTTTCTGCATTTTATTGCCGATTGCCGGTACCGGCTGAGCTACGATTCCGGCTGAACTCCAAGTAAATAGCATCAGAACTCGGCAAAACAACCTGGGATCAGTATTATTCGCTATAAACTGTTAGTTTCTTCAGTTAAGATGGTTTATTCCCGCCCAGAAGCCCGATTTATATGTGTTTCACCTATTCCTAAAGAAGAGAAAATAACTCCGCAACGACTCGGTCCCGAAGCCGTCGATGATTCTCGTACGAAAAATCGTCTAGTGTGGCAGTCTTGGACAACTTTGGACACACGGTTAGCGGGTGATGTGTATAATGTATAATGTGTAACTCAACATCCCTGATGGGGACTGCTCTCTTATCATGAATATTATACCTGTCGAGTATTCGTTTAAAGAATCCATATTTGTGTACACTTCCTCTAAATTGATGGCAGTACTTCCTTTGATGTGGTTTTGCGATACGAAAAAAAGACGAGATGTAGTTTGTCAAATAAATTGGATTAAAAATCGAAAACCCACTCCGGGTTTGAACTGTATCTTTTATATGCACTAACTTCAGGACTTGTGTGATACGGTACTTACCTTTTAGGTCCACTGTGTCAGTCAGACTCCAATCGCGATCTTCTATGCCAAATGTACGTGTGAGGTCACTCGCTGTGCAAAGTGGCAGCAGAGCGTACCACCATAGTATGTTTGATAGTATACCAACCATAGTCTGCAAGAAACAAACCATGCACACGCATATGCAAACTGCGTATCGGGCGTACCAAGTTCTACACTTATAGATTTCTGTTTTGATGTCATGATGCATTGAAATACAATACATAATAAATATCAGTGCCTGACTACAGTCATTATCCTGTTGCCGTACCTGCAAAAGATATTTTCTGTTTTGTAGCTCCGGATAATGGCTGCATAGGGTATGTGCTAAAAACGGGATTCAATTCTTCTCAGGGAACTTTGCTACGGACGATTCTGTTCAGCGTCAAGAGAGTAACTGCCAACAACCTGGAAACATTCCTGTTCATTCTCTTTCTCCTTATATTTGCCATCGCTGCATCAGCATACGTGTGGATTAAGGGTGAGGAGCTTAGGAAAAGACCCGCTTCTGAAATAAATAGCCAACAGTATTGCATGCCACCAGGCCAAAACATGTTCACTTTAATCGATTTGTCGGATTCTGCTAAAGGATTACAAACAAACCCAGGGAACTAAATTTTCTTGGCTTTCAATAAATAATTGTTCATGTATGGTAGCAAATTGTGGCTCGAACTTTTTACTGGTATGCTGTCTACAATGTACGCTGACTCCCCGCTCCCAACATACAAAAAAACATGGCCGATAAGCTTTCCCCTTTAAATTGAATGGCCCCTCATGCAAACAGATATTGGTATCTGATGAATCGATTTTGACTGAATTGAGGTGTCTGGGAATAAGACATTAGTATGCATACTGTGTATGATAAAACCGTATGTCACACTGCTTTCTATAGGCACTGAGGACCCGGATCGTAACAGATATAAATTATTCCTGGAATGTACTCTTATCCTGACTTCAGTGGTACCTCCGGAGCTTCCTATAGAACTATCACTCGCCGTTAACAACTCCCTATTAGCTCTAGTCAAACTGTGTAAGTGTATATTCATAGTCTGAGCTGTGCTAAATCTACTCACAGTAAGTGCTGTGAGTCCTCAGACTAAGCTGTGCGGCTGGATTACTAGTGGGCAAGGTGTTTTTGGTCCTCATACATCATCTCCTTTTTAATGGGCTCTGTTGTTGTTAATAACCATCCCATGTGTGTCTTTTTTCCTGGGGTATGCAGAAAAAGTTTTACTGAGTCTTTGACTGAGCGGTTCCCAGGGTGCACCATTAGAGGACTTTCTGCTTGCACTTGCATGCCCTGTAGAGAAGGTAACTCTATAGGTGGGCCTCCTTTATATAATTTCGGGATTCGAAACCGACGAGTGAGTTGCGAAAACCAAGTTTTTACCCAAACTGGTAATCAATCAGGGACCTTGGCTCCAAGGCACTGTGCGCTATCCACTAATCTGTATGTGTCTAAATATGATAGTGTCCTGTGACCCGTGAAGAGCATCTTATAATAACTATGTCTGGCTGTTATCAGTATCGTGGTGGGTAGGGTGGGTCCCCATGATTTGGCCCGTGTAGACCGAAGGGCTCTATGGACTTTAATAAATGATGGTCGCCAGGTGCTGCTGGTTCAAACGCGTATAAAATAATTGATTTTCGTGACTGCAAGTGACAAGCACTTCATTCAATGGCCCTCAATTGGAAAGATGCCGCTGTCGTTTGAATTAAAATTTCCCTGAGTATTTGTTTATTCTTGGAATTTGGATTTCTAACCCTGATTCTATATGCACGACGTTGGAAATAAAAAAGAGTGCCATGCTTCACCATAAGTGGTTATGAGTATGAGAGTAAATCTAGAATAGAAATTAAGTTTGTTGCGTGCCGTTGTAGCCGTGTACTGTACAGAGCCGTTCAGAATTCCGTTCGCTGGAAAGATAGATATTTGCTGTTTCGATAAGACTGGTACTCTAACTAGTGATGATCTGGTGGTTGAAGGACTCGCTGGTCTCAGGTACTTTAAAGCATTACGGCTACCAGTGGGTCTTATCCGTAGAGTGAAACTTGGATAACTCGAACTGCAGGGGACCACCAAAAAAAGCTTGAGTTATGAACAGTTGGAGTTATGAGTTATGCTTTCCCTTTGCTCTCCCTATGTGGCCACCATTGCGAGTCCATTTCGCTCTAGTGTATTCCATTTCCTGGCTAAACTTCCTAAAATTTGCAAGATTTTCTTCTCATGTGCAAAGAGAACAATGAAATTAAGCTTGTTACACAAAAATGTAAACACATCCAGCCACAGGAAAGGTAATTTGACGGCACTAATCAGTTCGAGTTATGACTTAAAGTTCGAGATATTCCCAGCAAATTATCATTACCCAGGCAGGGACCATGAAACTTGGTTTGAGTTAAGCAAGTTTTCGAGTTATCCGAGGTCGATTTAATCGAGTTTCACTGTAGTTTGCTCACTAACAGACACCAGTGCGTGCATTACGGCTACCGGTGGGTCCTATCCGTAGTTTCCTCACTAACAGACACCAACACGTGCATTACGGCTACCAGTGGGTCTTATCCATAGCTTCCACACTAACAGACACCAGCGGGTGCGATCAAGCAAGGCTAGATCTCAATACAAACCCCTTAAGATAGGTGCTCCCCAGGGCACTAAGATGGGGCCTCTCCTGTGGCTAATATATGTAAATGATTTATCAGTAGAAAATTTTTATTGTGCAAAGTACGCTGATGACATAACATTTTACAAACCAATCAGGAAAAAACCGTTCAAAAATGTAAAAAGAAGCCACTTCTCCAATTGAAAAATGGTCTAATGGTAATAATATGATATTGAATTCTAGTAAGACTGTAATCTGACAGATCCATTTGGCAAACAATTCAGGGGTAAATAAGGAGATAACATGCTCCCACGGTTTCACTATCAGCCCACCACCTGAAACAGAATTTTTGGGAGTAATCGTTGACAGCAAACTGAGTTTTAGTAGCCATATTGATTTTTATTGTTTCCAAGTGTAACACTGGTTTTAATGAAACAGTTAAGAAACATAGAAATGAAGCCAAGCGGTCTTGAATTGTTTTATCAGACTAATATCAGGTCCATTTTAACTTATGCTGCCTCTATGTGACCTAGTTTTTTGAGTAAATATAATATAATCAAACTGGAGAGGATCCAAAAGCTGGCCACCAAAATTATATGCGTCACTGGTGATCTTAATCTTAATTACGAACAATGACTGAAAGCTACGGATATACCTAGTATTAATGATTTCTTAACAGAGGTGTGTCATGAACATTTTTATAAAAAAATTTACGGATGACAACCATCAATTATTTAGTAGATTAACTTTTAACCACAGGACCTCCTCTTGCTGCCAATTCTGTGAATCTAGGTCTTCAATTTGATGATGAAATGAAATACAACTTTACTTCAGTTTACCATCAATGGTG
>Ga0224511_10000781_pt1 | contig 16857 bp, 8 predicted proteins | sample SF_May12_sed_USG_2_FD_169988 | JGI IMG/M metagenome (GOLD analysis project Ga0224511, IMG submission 169988) | Sediment microbial communities from San Francisco Bay, California, United States - SF_May12_sed_USGS_8_1 | ecosystem: Environmental > Aquatic > Marine > Sediment | place: USA...
TCGATGCAGTGGCATTGCTTCATGTCTATATTATTGAACACCTCTTTCTCATGCAATATTTGCCTTCTTAGGAGTTTATATTTTATTAGATTATGTTCATCAGACATTTGTCTTCCTTGTAATATAATTAGAATATTTATTTATTAGTTTAAATTATAATTGTTTTATTGTTTTTATTTAAATATGATAATAATAAAATGTCTTACAATTAAAAGGTGTAGTTTTACGAAATATTTAAGTGGAATGGATTAACGGAAAATTTAATGTTAAGTCGGTTCCAGATTGCGTAGCAACGTTTTACTGGTGTCTTCACCGCAGAATGTGCAACTGAAATACAGAAATACAGTAACTTACCTCATAATATCTCATAATATCTCAAAACATGTGGCGTGGAAACCTACAAAGTTGTTTGATAGAACGAGAAAAAATACCTATGTCAAGGAACACGGATCGCCTATGCGGCAAGACATTAGCTTTATGCAAGATAATATTAGAATTTAGATTCGTATTATTTGTCATAGATTTTATCGTACTCTTTACAAAATGTGTGACCGTTGCGAAGCAGAGTGATGCCAAAAACAGACCCTTCGAAACTGTTGCTGGAGCCAGGATACAAAACTATTTTAGTGATGATATCTTCACAATTGTAATTGTATAATTTTAACCACCGCATATGCGTCATCCAAAGTGTCTGCATCATAGTGCCTGTGGTGTTCATTAAAATGGCACAGAATGGTTTGTATTTTATCGATTTGTACATCTTTATTTGCTTATACATACTTAGATTTTTTCGTAATTTCCATAGTGTTACGCACTATTCTTTGTTGTTGTTGTTGGCTTTCGCACAGCAATAAAATTTGTACATTTTGTTCTTGGATTATTTATTTGTTGGGAAAGCACATTATCAAATGTAAATTCTCCAAACAGTAAAGTAAACATAACTGTAGTGCATGGGACTTACTAGTACGATTAAAATGTTCGATTCACATTTATGTATATACAATTTTTTTTATGATCTATTCAAAAGCAAGTTATCCCAACTTGAATTAATCACTCTCGACCGTTCATTTCAGATGGTTATCTCATTTTTAACAAAGTTTGAGAGGACAGAGAGAGGCCAGACGTTTCTTTTGAAGCTGATTGCTTAGCAAGGAAGCATTTGGTACCATTTTAATAACGTCTTTGCTTTGACGCAGTCGGGGTTTGAACCCCCGACCTCCCGCGTACGAGACGAACGTTTAACCACTGAGTCACTGCTGCCTTACTTTATTCTTCCATCATCGAAGCATTTGCCGTATATATATTCCCGTCTAAATATTAGCTTCTGTATTCACTTGATGTCGAACTAACCGCACCTTCGTAATTGATTTGTTTATATGTCGGTTATTGTTTCGTGAGTTATTTCCCTTTTGTTCAGATTAGTTTAATATACTACAGCTTGTGTAAAGTGCTAGTGCGGCGGCTGTTATATATTGCCCGTTTTACCTTATTGTGTAATTATATCCTCTGGATTCATTAACAACATTATTAGTGGCATAGAATTTTGATAAGTTGTATATATTAATAGTGTATGTGTTTTTTTAGATATGCTAATATCCAATTTGATGTGTCATTTAAAACCTTAGGGTATCGGTACTGAAGCTATTTGTTGTTTAACACAGCGGTTGGCAGGGGCGGAGAACTTGATTGCGTCTTTTCCCACGTTGATTGTTAAATGTGTACAAAAGCTGGTAGGCGAGAGTTGCCAAGAGACACTAGTTGTTAATAATAAGCTGAAAGTCGCCAGGGAAACCGTTGAGGCCATGCGCTTCGAACGGGTACATCGTACACCGTCGCAGCCGGTACGGGGGAAGGTGCGTACTATCGTGGCCAAATTTACATTTTTTAAGAACCGCGAGAAAGTGAGGCGTCAGTGGCCTGATTTACAGGCACCAGGCACAATACCGTCGATAAAGGAAAGCATATATGTTGCGCGCCATGACAAAACCTGCATTAATGACATTCAGTAATATTGAAGCAATTAATTTAATACTAAATTGACCGATTTTGCAATGTTTTCATATCAACTTAATATTTGGCTAACATACTACCTAATGCATAGGGATTACGAATCTCATGGTTATGTTCTTTTACATGTTCTATAGATGCTTTGGTAATCATTCTTGAACAATCAGATGTTCTTTTGAAAAAGGCAGTGTTGCTGCCTTTAAAGGGCTATTTAATGTTCTTAACAATAACATTAGGTTTTATTTTGTGTTATATGAATTCTTTAGCTTTAATATTTTCAGAACGTCATTTAAACTTATAAATTATTTGTGACGTCATTTTCTTTCTGTGGTGTTTTGACGTCACGTTCAAATTGCACGATTGTGTTCTCATTTATATCATAACAACTATAATAGATAGCTGCATGCATTTTTCAGCATTTGTTCAGCGCAGTTTGATATACAGGTTGTGTGTAAGAACAGAAAATCACATGTTATGTCGTTGTTGCAGGTTTTCTCATGACTCGGCACAATACCTATAGATAGATATATATATGCTTTCCTTTAACGGTATTGTGCCTGGTAGGGACAATAATAGCCTAGTTGCTTAACAGTACATAGACTACTTTACATAAATTACTTGTGCATCCACGAATTAAATTACAAATGAGGGTCACAAATATTTGGGTAATTCTCATATTAATAGTACTAATTCTAGTCGATTAATTTAGATTGAATACATAGTCTGCTGACATCAATGCGCTAGCGTCAGTATGTACAGTGTTTGCACAACGCCTCAATTGTGCATTAGATTTAGTACCGAGCTTTACCGACCGTTCATTGGTAACGTCCGGTTGTTTTCCATCAACACATTTGTTTCTGATTTGATATTTCAGAACAGATAAGGCAATATTTATTGTCGAACATTGCAATTGGCATTCTTAATTCTTCAAAGACATTATGTCTAACTACGTTCGAAAATTAAGTAAGAACAACTTTGCGTTTTCGTAAAATATAACACATATTTTATGCATCAATAATGTTCATACTGATAAATAAGACTCTCAATACCAATGCTGGTCTGCAGCCTTGATGCGCATTCTTGGAAGTCTAAATCGCAGTTTGCTGATGTGTGAGTTTGTATTGTAAGTGGGAATTTTCAGATGATGAAATTTACACATGTGTCTTAAGTATAGCGGGAAAGTATTGTATTATGCTGGTTGGTTATTAAAAAGTAGTGCATGTTATGTGTAGCGATATCACTCTACCAGGCGGTATCTTAGTGTCAACATCGAATTATGAGTGTACCGTGTAATGCAGACATGCATGAACACAAAGTGTTATCACACTAAGAGCAGATGATAAAATAACACAGTTGAAAGATGATTTGACCAAAACGGTCCTCGAGCCGATTGAGAACGCTCACACGCGAAAATGTGAAGGTATTGACATTGTGTTGCATTGTTATATACTAATGAAGTAAGCGGCCTCGTCTGGTGTCGGCATTGGCGTAGTACATAACAACGGGTATCATTGGCAAGGGGCTTTGAATGACGAGAATAAGATATACCGCGCTCAGATAAAGGCTGATTAAAAGATACGTCAGGAGCGTAACGTGCGCAGCAGATCTATTCAACAGAGACTACAAGCGTTCCTCTCGCAATGCCAATCAAATCGGTGTCTCCGTTTGTTTCCGATGCGAGTGCCCTGGCCACTGGATCCCAGAGTGCATGGCGCTCTCTGTTGAAGGTGGAGCTGTTTCGATTGCTAAAGATGCGCCGATAAGTAGCAAAGATTTATATGATATTGTTGAGGGTTTTAGAAATATAAAACCGGATGTTCAGTCCCAGCCACTATTTGATAGTTTAATCACGTGTTATGCTCATTTGGGTATACCCAAGTGTCAATGAATTTGTTTTGGATGTTTATGTTATAATTGAGTAAGTTAGAAACTTAACCGGGAGTTTCATCTTAGACACCAGTTAGTAATTTGAAAACATGGTATGAGTATTGGGTATATCGGTGCAAATGAATATATGTTGGATGTTGTCAAAAATGGTTCTCAGTTGTCATTTAGCCAGAGTATGTATCTCGAAAAAGGAACAGGTTTGTCAGTAAATTAAAAACTAAGCCATCCAAGGGATGCATGTCATAGGTTTACGAGTTCCTGTTGTAGCAATTCCTTTGACAGTGACATATGGTACACTTACTTAGGCTAGACTTGTTCTTGAGTTCAAATGCTGTGTCCACATCCATTGAGAAGCAAAACTATGCGCCGTTTTTCAAAGCTCCGCCCAATGCGGTTAATTTTCTTTGATCTTGTGAAGGCTTGCAAAGGGGTTTTTCTTTTGTGTTTTCTAGGTCAGATTGTCACCTGACAATATGATCATAATCTATTGGATAAAAATTGACAATGCACTGTTATAAAAGATCATGATTGACAGTTGCGGATTTGTCCTATGTTGTGCAAAAGAGACTATTTGTTTGTATTTTGATTTTGGGGGACCTAATCATCATAATATGATGTTTATAGAAGAAAATATTTAGGATTTTCATGGAAAATCGATGGCAACACTTGTTACTTTGTAAACAACGTGCTTGCAAAGAAGTTTTGGTTGTCTCTCTACACATAAGCTACAATTGTCCATATTTGGCAAAAAAAACGACACGGGACAACAAGCATTCCTTATTTTAGTTACAAAATGTGTGGCTCGTATACGATATAGGATATTTTGTATCTTAAAATATCCTACTAGAAATGAACATTCTCTGCACGTTGAAAATGGAATCAGGATTAAGATACGTTACCAATGTTAGGGTGTAACCCCGACCTTTTGATAAGCACAACTCAGAGGTTTTTTTAGACCGTACGATGTACGCTTAAGTCCTTTTATTTCGTATGCAGAACTTTATTATTACATTTAAAAGTGTTTTTTTCAACAGTTATTACATTCGGCACATACATGGTAATCTATCGGGAAACTGGGATTATCAACATCACCAAGGCCCTCCAGGACGCATTTCATTGTCTTAGGAGCCTGGAAACATACATACATGAAACGTAATAGTAATTCAGAAGAAATACATCAGAAAATAAGAAAAACTTTAGAGAAAAAACAACGTTTTAAGGTATTTACTAGTAACACATAACTCAAATGTGCTTAAACAAAGCATGTTGAATCAAACCTTTTAAACAGTTTAAACTGAAACAGAAATGTTGATTTAGATATGTAGATACCAACACTATTCCAAACGGAACGTAACCTTTATATTTATAGTTTAAATTAAAGTTTTTCTCTGTGACTGTTAATAAAAAGAAAGTTTCTAGACGGCACGGAGGCACGTTAGCCAATACGACTTTTCCCCGTGTCAAATACTTATTTTGATTCCGGATGCATTACGCAAAAGGAAAACTAATTATCTGACGTTTTAAAACGATTGCGTCGTGATGACCTAAAAAAGCAGTGTTTACGTGTCGGCCTTTAAGTTGTCTTTAAACTCTCAGCTTCTTTTTGGGGGATTGCGCTAGCATTTCCCCAGAGCTAGCACGACTCACAACCCCTTCTAAATTTTGAAGGGGTATTTTTACAGGCAGGGTGTCCTTATTACACTACCGAAGTTCGCCGTAATTGGACTAAATTCTGGAGCAGGCCATAAAATAGCGCCAATGTGGGTCAACTTATTCATCTTTTATGAAAATTTATGACAAATTCGGCATGTTGACCTTTCAAAAAAACTGATATTACAAATCTCATAATGTTTAAATGTTCGTTGTAAGGAGTTAATTTTATTTCGAATGAAAAAGATATTCATCCGCGTGAACGCATTTTGGCATAAATTAACATATTTGCATATACGAGAACGAGACTTAGTAATAGTATTCATACAGAAATGTCAACTCCGCTCCGACATGTAACTTAAATTGGACTATACCATAATACCACTAGGTCATTTTGTTAGTTTTACATTTTCCTAGTTTTCATGGCAATCCCCCTTAAATACTTTCAATGCTTTGATTCATGACTCTGGGGAGCGATAAATTGTTATTTTCTGTAGACTTCACTGTTGTGTTGTGTCATTAAACAAATCAAAATTCTTTTGCCAATCACATAACGACAGATTGCAATGGCCTCCTGTCGAGATTAAATGAATATACGACCGTTTCAAGTAGACGTTTTGTTTATGAGTACATATGACGTAGATTTCGACATTTGTACTTGATTAAGCAAACCGGTTTTTCTAATCATGCGTCGTACGTGCCTTGAATACAATTAAAATGGCACTCGAATTTCATAATGTGTTTTTTGTTAAAAAATATTGAATGAAGTGAATATACGCACATCGTGTAAATACATCGTTTATATAACCTAAGGTTAAAGTATAAAATTCCAGAACACTGCCTAAAAGTTTTTTCACTATACATGAGCTGAAATAGACGATCTATAACTACAATTTAAACATAATACATATACAGAATACAGGGTTTTATATTTAACATTTTGTTATAACTCATGGAGCAAAAGTTACATAGTATTGGCGTTATTTAATTTGAACAAATTTACATTACAAACGGTTATATTGAATTATATACAAAGTTGATTATCCCTTAATGAGGACCCACACCAATGTCGACTTTGAAAGTGAAGACTTCAATATTGATAGCAGAGACAAGGTGAATAGTGACAGACGTATTACTTTTCGCGTTAAATGTTATCACATAAGCGTATTCAGCTCTACATTTCATTACATTTTAAAATATCTAAGAACACTTTGCACAATTCTGTTCATTTTCAAAGGACATGAACATCCCCCGTATGCCAAAAATTGACAAGCGCAACGCTTACTAAACAGATTAATGACGTTAAAGTTGTTTTGCATTTGGAGCCCGGCTATGTTTGTTACCATATGTTAATAAAACATGTGTAACTTTTTTACAGGTGAACATATTTAATTGACACTTACGGTATCTGTCATATATATATTGCCCTGTATCATATGCAAAAACAATTAAAATCGAGTGAACCGAAACAATTTTCTAAACATTATCCACGATTTTATCGAACAGCCCTCGTACATTCTCTACGATGATCGATAGTCGGTCAGACGCTAAGTCTGGTTCAACCAATATTTATAATTTCACGAAGAAACGAGTCGCTTAAAGAGTATAGAGGGTACACTGTAGCGCTAGTGAACTCGGGAATTCCGGTTAGGTGAACTGACCGCCGTAGTATGAACCAAAGTCGGTGTTGCAAACGACATATTTACAAACAAGCAGATACACACAAAACGGTCAATCAATCAAACAAACACATATGTGTAAACACAACGTACCCAATGTTCCGTATCCATCTTGTCCGTAGCAATAAGTTTCATGTAGTATGTCGTCCCTCTGACGCCATTACTTTCTTCATACTTAAAAACGCCAATTTAGTCGTTACTTGTATGAATAAAAACAATGTTTGTTTCGTCAAAAAATGCATTTGTTAAACTATTGCGCATGTAGCTAAAATAAGTATCAAATGTTCTAAACGTTACATTCTTCTATACTTTATCCACAAAGCTATGTTTATCATTTAGTTATTTGATAGAAAGAAAATAATGCATAGTAACACACTGTGAGCAATGTTTTCCTTTGCCTATACACAGAATTTTAATGTTTAACATACATTTTGACAATGCTGAACCAAAGAAATGTAGTCGTTACATATTACGTTTTTCATGTACATAGATATGTCTGGTAAAAATAAGTGCCATCTTAAATTTTGTATTTTAAAACTTCAAATAAAAAAAGAGATATAATTACCGGACAAGTCTTGTAATCAAAGCTGGTGAACTGATAGTTACGTCCACGGGCCCATGGCATTGCGTTGACATAGTTTTGGGCAGCCCACTCCACGTCAGCATCGGTTACCGCGGTGTATGCGACAGCCACCAACGCACTGAGAACCAACACACAAGCGTTCATAGTGATGGCAGACTGGTATGAGACAGTAAGAGAGACACAAGTCAGTAAGATGACGTTACGGAGATGTCAAATAATTGAACACACCAGACAGCAGCGAAGGTCTGCCTTTATATAGTACATTAAATGCACCAGATGGTAATATAATGCCACGGATCCCATACGGCACTTAATTAATTTTCGGTGCGCCCTTAGGACCATTTTACGTATAATAACGATTATATTACGTTATCAAAAGTAATTAATTGGCAATTGGCTTGAACGATTCAGGGCATAGCGACCCCATATGTAAATATGGGTATCGTTAATTCCACAAATCGTGACTTGTATTTTACAAAATGTGTTTTGTTTAGGCCAAAGGCATACTTTTGATTAACGTATTTGATTAACATTATGTTATTTACTGCTTGGAATCGCTTTAACAATTAAACAGCAACACATGAAAGGGATCGGAGGCATAAAAATTTAGTGGATATATGCTAGTGCGATATGTTTACAGCACTGAACGCAAGGATTCGAGCTACGCCGAAAGGCAAACGTGTTCCATCATGAATAATACTAGATTTTAAGGCTGACGTATGTGGAAAACAAACAGTAAGCAGGCTTGTAGTATTCCATTCGTCGCTGATTATATAGATTGATCGCATCGTTATGATGATATAATCAGTGTTAAAACGGCCAACAACAAGCCATCCAAACAAACAAAACAGTGTCGATACAGTTTATTCGCGATTAGAGAACAGTTGAAGTTTATCACTTATGACCAAACACTCAAAGCTCATATTCATTTGCAATGATGCTTATTCGTTCACATTATGACAATTATTGACCTTGATTTAAGAATGTGGGGATGAACTGCCACTCTATTTTAGCGAATAGTATGGCGTACATTATACGCTTTGATTTGATACTCATTACACAATGACATATATTGTGCAGTGCTTGGTTGCCCACACCCGATACCAGTATCTGGTCAGACAATGGAGCAAATATGTGAGTCAATCTCTCGTTACTGGTATGCGTACATGTAGCTACGAATATAGGGCGAATACATTACCAACATTTGTGTGCAATTATTAATTAGGGATGAGTATTTGTCATCTGTAAGACAATGGAAAGCCAATGACAGTTTTCATTTTATTTGCAGAATAGTATAAAAGTATAATACCAAATGTGGCTCCTTTTGAAATTTCTTATCATATATTATTAAATAATTGGGTTGTTTATTATTAAATATTTTGCTGGGTTGTATATTTTGCATCAACAAATACAAGATTTAATCTATGGTCGAACTTATTTTAGTAAGCTTAGATATAGTCACACATTTGCAAATTGTACAAAATGAATCCTTCACGCGAGTGTGTAAGACCGAATGGACCGATACTGTCAATCATGTTTTTATAACAGTCAATGGTCTAGTTTTATCAAATTTTTAAGGGGTATGATTGGCAGGGGAAACTGTCATAGTAAATACAAAGAAACGGTACTTCCTGTGGAGAAAGGGAAGTATATTGAAAAAAGCGAAACTGTGCATAGCAATCATATTTGCCACTCGTTTCACAAACATTTGGCAAGACTGCCTACATAGGGGGTCAACTAAAAACTCATATATGACGTACAGTTCACGCACTTAACGTATATAAATAAATATCAGTGGTTACCGTAGATTATGCAGTGTGCGTACTTGTGCATATTGCACAGATATATTTAATACGAACGTAATAAATATATTATTTCAATACATTTTGCTCTCAATAAATATATTATTTCAATACAGTGTGCTCCCATTCTAGTATTATATTTTAACGGACACATTTCGGTTTCACTGCAAGTATTTAAGAAGTCGATATCCCGGAAGCCACATGGTTTGACTCAGTTTGGAAACATACACACGTGGACATGAAATACATTTTAGTAAAACTACTTAAAAACGTTTACAATGTTCAACGAGTAAAACATATAGCTAAATAATACTGAGAGAAAAAACATTGTCGATAGGAGACTGTAAAATAAAATACATAAATTGAAATTATATAGTAAAAGCAAAATTTAACCAATTTAAGAAAGTTTCAAAGAATGTAAGACTTTTTAAGAATGAAGTGTTATATACATATCATATTGTATAAATTGTATTTCAGGTAAAAGCACTGTAATGGATTCACATTAAAATATATGCCATTTACAGACGATGTACCACACCGCTTTTCACATTTTTGCTATTTGTTTTATTTTATAAACAACATTGAACATATTTATTCTAATCATATTAAAAGGAGTTAATAAGGTGTACAATTAATTGGCTTTAATTTAAGCATATAAAGCTTACTTGCATTTAAAAAAAAGATGCCTTTGGTTGGAAATTAAAAGCAGAATATTTATCACATTTTAATCAGGAAAAGCTTGTACATATTTTGATAAGAGATACAAATGCAGTCAATTACAAGGTTATTACATTAAGACTTACATTATTTTATAGTATATTAATTACCTCACAGTTAATTACTTACATCCGCTCATTAGTTTCTGATGAAAAAGGTTGACGTTTAGTTTAAATGACCCGCACGGCCCAATAGCGAAGAAATGACGTCGTTGTTTACTTAGTTAAAGAACGTTGATTGGTCAGGTTAACGCCGTTTGAACAATAGAAAAAACGTCATTTGTGCATATTTACATTCAACAAGCATTTTGATAAGGAAAACGAGAGCATGTAATTAGAAAGCCTCATCACTGGCGTCGACTTTTCATAACATTCTACATTGTGAACTTTTTATTATTTAAAAACGAAAACTCGACCTCCCTAATGAAGTAGATTGTCACATATGTCGCAAAGTAAAATGATATTTTGCTAACGATAGACGACTGTTCATATTTTATTCTTGTTGATAAAAGGATAAACGATTAATTCAAGACACATTTCCAACGAAAGCCTGCTTTCTGTTTGACATTGTTTTTAATTTTTTAAGTTTAAGTAACAGTTTTCTTAAGCAAATACTGCACACATAAAAAGAACAAGTTTATAAAAACAGACAAATCCGAAAAACACAAAAATATATGTTTTCTAAATGTCTGTTGCGTCATGATGTTGTAGGAGTTTTTGTGTCGTCCCTTGTGCTAGTTTTTGTACGGGCCATTTTGTCATGGTGCCCTTAAACCTGACATGTCTACATTGTTTGCAACATTCTTTGTTTGTACATCTCTTCAATTTATATTTCAACATAATCTGAAGCTAAAACACGCGATACTTATTTTATTTTTCTCCATTAGTGTAAAAAAGCTGTAGAAAACACCCAAACTTGTTTCAATTTTGCAACGTAATGTAAACAATACATAAAAACCTTGCCTTACTTGACATTTTGTTGCAGCACAGCACAATAAAATCAATACTCAAACGGCATAGTTCATTAGTTGCGCCCCTTTAAACAGTGATGTCATCGGTGTATGTACAATAACAATTACTGTTTGAATTTGCGACCCGTGATTTAAAAAAATATATATATTCATTTAGAAGTTCTATTTATAGCGCGTAATAAATAATTAGAATGTGTTATGAGGGAATGAAGAACAGCCTTTTCCTCCCGCTGACAAGGTTTTTTATTCACTTTAAACAAGCTATTTTAATGTAAAATTGAACTTGAATATAGCGCATTTCTTTATTTAAGAATGTAAATATAAGGATTTAATTTCATTCTGGGTGCATTGATGGGATCATAAACGCAATGGCAAAACTGGCAAATTACCCATGAAGCGCTAGGATTTGCCAGTTTTACAATTGCGTTTATGATCCCATCAATGCACCCATAATTAAATTCAATCCTTAAATTAACGCTGTATTAATATGAAAAATAGCTAATATTTTGTGAAGAAGTCTTTAAAGTGGGAACTAAGAATCATCAAAAATCATTTTAGATAACTTAGACAAAATGTAAATATGAGGAATTTTCTTATTTTGGTGCGGTGGTGCGGTTCATACAGATTGAACGTGTACGAGAGAGCTGGAAGATTTTCAAAAATAATCAATAAATCATGAACCGCTCCAAGAAGGGTAAGAATCAGTCTTTGATTATTCCGAGCTGTAAACAATTCATCTGAATGGCCCTCGGGCTATAGTTGAAAATAATTAGTCCGCACACTAAATCACGTATTCGATATTCGAAATGCTAACAAAGCCTGAAGTCATGTACATGTATATGTTTGTCGTATTATACATGTAGTGTATAGTGTATTTGATTACCACTCAGAGGACCGGAGATCGAATCCCCACGTAGTCTAAGTTTTATATTTTGAACAAATACAAGTTAACTGGTTGTGTCTGCGTGTCTGCATTGTGTTTGGATGCGCCATAGACCGTCTTGTCTTTGGAAACGGTAACCAACCTTAATGATGTGTAGACATATTTGCTTTACTTATATATATCAAACTGGACCATGACGACCGCAACCAAATTGATTTAAAATTGTTTTATTTCATTATGTTAAAACATTGAAATGACAACAATCGTGCTTGAAACTAAATACGACCTTCTCATCATGACAAAATATCCCCTGTTGAACTCGAACCCGTGTTCATTAGGAATAAACGCGTTAAAAACCTGCGCACTGACCGACTAAGCTAGGGATTCACACACTCACACTCACATATATCGTAACAGTACCTATACTATATACGCTATGGTATTAATCACCTACTGTAATCAGGCTAATGTCTAGCTCCTAAAAGGCAATTGGGAGGAAATGTATTCATTTATATGGCTGGTTAGCTTAGTTTCTAGAGCAGCGGACCGGTGTCCCGAGGGTCGTGGGTTCAAGTCCCACCTCAAGTACTTGCACTTTTCTCCCACCTGTCATTTCAACATGCACTAAAATGATCAAATGTAGTTAAAATACGCATTCAGATCGTATGGTATTCACAATAGACTACAAAAAGCGTTTTCTCGAATGTGTTTCGTGTTATTTTGCAACCTATTGTTTTTAAATAACTTTATGTTTAAGTGTCATTACTAATAAATGCATATATAATGTGATCACTATTATGCTAATCGTTGGAACACATTTCAAAACGATAATAATTCAGTTACACAATGTATTAAATTAATTTTAAGACATATGAACTGGAACATGACACAGTTTGGGAGATGCATTATTGTGTAGGACAATAAGTAGTCCTTCTTGCTTTTACTTTATTTTTTTTCAGCCCATACATTTCGTTTTACTCTAAAAAACACTTGGTCCATGTTGACGAAAAGTATTGTACCGTTGTTTGAATAAGACAAAATAGAAGCTGGGATCTAATATCGAATGCGGTGGGGCCTGCGAAACAGGCAAAGGTATTCTGAACTACGGTCATATACGCAGTTTTGGAGTATTTATATGCTTAGATTAAATGAGGAAATACAAATTGAACAGATGTTCAAAGAAAGAACGTTGTAAACAATGTATAGTGAAAAAAGCTGTACTTAACTATTAAAATGTTGTGTTTGTTGTGTGGACGCGTTGCTGGTAGTCTTCCGATACATGTTGATTTCCACTAGGCAAACCAGAGTCGTGTGAAAACGGATAGTGATGGAGCTAGTATCGTGACATAACGTCATATTTATGACGCGGATAAGTAATTGTTCATGTTATGCCAAAAGCAAAACGTGTTTTCAAAACAAAATCTGCCGCAAAATATGGCTTGGCTTTAAGCTAAGTTTGAATCATGCCTACTGTATAAAAAAGATGGGATCGAGAACCGTTGTCAATGTTGTTTTTGAGATACTTTGCTGCTCACACCTCATTGTCGAAGTAACTTGTAAGTATTATTGTGTTATTTTTTATGTTATGTAAGTTAATCTGATCCATTAACCTTGAAAATTGTATACCTTGACCACAAGCCAACCACATGTTAATTTGTAGTGTACTAATATTTTGTACTGAATATTTATATGTATTTTGTTGTATATATTGTGTACTCATGGCTTATAGCCTTATGTACGTTAAACATAAACTCTAAAACGCTACTAAATATTGTTGACACTCAAGTGATTTAAATATATTTTATTGATAACTTTGTTTTAGCTCTTTAAGTAGTTTAATGTCAGCGAGTTTTGGCTTCCAAATAATGTTTAGTAGAACATATAGGAAACAAAGCATTGCAAGTTTACGTCAGTATCTTTCAGGCAGAAAAAAATACAGTCAGTTCTCAAACAATATTTTAACCGCCCTTAACCGCTTTTTGGTTACTTGGTTACCATGTCACTTACAACGGTTAATACATTAAAACAGCTTAACTGTCAAAGGGACCGGATAACCTACAACTGTTTTTATACCGACCAAAGATACCGTGGTTACGAATAATAACTAAGATGGCGTACACTGAACATGTCTGGTTCAAAATAACCAATATATAAGGATGTATCTACCCACATTGCCTTGATTTGATAAAATGCATAATTTAATCCTAAATATTTTTAAACACTGTTCCAATATTTTGTAGCACTGTATTAAGCCTAATTTGACTAGAGCACAGACGTTAGGGCTGAAAAGTACTTATCTAAAATATGATTCAGACATAAGTCCCAGGGAATAAATGTGATGCTGAATGTCTGGTTCTGAAAATAGTATGACAACATATTTAAAAAGATGAACAATGCATGAAAACTGAGGTAAATCTTTCTCCGGTACCATGGACAAAAATGATTTCCATCATACTAAATTGTGTTTTGGAAAATGTCCTGGTCTATGACCAATTTTCTTCAAAACTAGCACATGGTTCTTAAAGTTTACGCTTCATCACGCAGTTACTTAGATTTTTAATGATACTTAAACTTCATTTTATGCCTAAACTGTGCTTTAGGGTCTGTCACTGTCAGTGCTAGTTCAAACTCTAGTTAAAAATAGAAGTAAAACTTTTTGAATGATTAACCATTTCAACTGTTTCTTTGAATGGATATACCCGTGCAATGGCTCAAAACAACCACGCTACAAATAAGTGTTGCAACGATCCCAAACATGGAATTCAGACAACACAAAAACGTACAATGACGTACCCGGTAAATATTTTCCAGGAAATGATGATCCGACTAGCTACAGTCGTCGCTCTCGGTTGCCTGATCGCAGTGGTTTCCGGTGTCTCACCCGAGCATCTGCAGTGCGTTCAAGATTGCGATCAAGTAAATTACCAATGTTGGTCCCCCTGCCTGGGTTTTGGCGATGATCAATGTAACGGTGTCACGTGCAGTGCTAACTACCGGAAGTGTAGGGAGGCGTGTGACGCTACGTTCTGCTCCTGCTCGTAAGGAAGACACTGCATAATGAAAATAAAATGCTGTCTTGCATTAAATGACAATAAAGCATAGACTCGCAGTTTGCTTTTGTTTAGTTTTAGAAATATCATTTTGAATCAATGGTGTACGATCATGTTAATAAGTATACAACTTAATAATCATCTCTAGAGAAGACACAAAAGTAAGTGTACCGAATACAAAACTTAACGGCGAAAAAAATGTGTATAAGGAGATATTTATTTCGGAAAAAAATATTTTGCTTTTCAATAGAATATTCCGGATCCAGAGTCTTACTAGTCATATGTACATGTATCTGAATAGAACTTACAGTTAACAATTTAATCGGTACAACAACCATAACGTAAAAAGCTTTTCTTAAAGACGAATACAACAATTATCTTGTATCAGCTCTTAAACCGATGTATGAGTACACCAACTCTCTTAAAGATGCTGGGTCGGTATCTTTATTGCCTTATAATTGGTCACAAATATTGCAATATGTTAAGTATAATAAATAAATTAACATTGCAAATGAAATTCGCGAAAATTCATTTTTAAATAGTAGCAATTGTTATTACCTTTAAGAAAAAAACACAAAGAACATTCAGTTCATTCCTCAAAATGAACGAACATTTTTTTTAAAGAATTATGCTGTACCAGCGATCAACTTCTTACATATTTCTTTTACTTTTTTTCATCGGACAGGATGCCACTGATGCATGATCGTTTGGGGACATCATTGGAATCAATATATGGGATACATGTATAAATGTAATATCAAATCTGATTGTTCTGTCATTAAACAAACATAGCAAACACAAAAAAAGAAGATTCACATGTTAAAACAACATTTTGTACTTACGCAGTATCCGTTATGAATAGTAGCACTATCCTGATGGCAGAAAAGCGAATTGTCTGTTTTCAAAGCAAAAAGTGAAAATATGTAGGTTTAAACCGTTATTTTGATTTCTAACAACTATTATATGTATTTGAAGAGATATTTTGAAATATTTGTATAACTAATGTTTTCCTAGTATATTCTGGAGGTCATCTGTTTCAACTGAAAGCTCCTATACAGTAGATCGTGATCACGACTCTCTGTTAATTAGGTTTTGACATCCAACATCAAATTTAAAGCAGCTTTGATATTTGGAAATATGACTGGATAATCAAAGTATCGAAATACTATAACATTCGAGCAAAACTAAAATGTTTTTCTAAAGATGACCCGGAATAAAATTATTGTCGATGACCCGAAACTGTCGAGTACACTGTACTAAAGCAATAAAATGATAACATTGAATTTTATATACAGTCAAACCTGTGTTAAGAAGCCACACACGGGAAGCACAAAAAGTGGCTGCTTAAGGCAGATGGCTGCTTAACAGAGGTGAATATCAGTACAAAAAAACGTTTGGGAACATTTTGTTTGGCTGCTGAAAGATGCTACATCTGTATATATTTAGGTCAGAATTGTTTACATCTTACATTTTAATCATATTTAAGCAGCGAAACCTACTCCCGTAAATATGAGAAACAGCCAAATATAGTTATCCATGCATGCAAAAATATTACAGAAAAAATGAATTTGTTGAAAATGTCTGGCCCGCAAATTTGGCTTTGTTTATTTACGTTTCGACCCATTGCGT
>Ga0224511_10000782_pt1 | contig 16853 bp, 10 predicted proteins | sample SF_May12_sed_USG_2_FD_169988 | JGI IMG/M metagenome (GOLD analysis project Ga0224511, IMG submission 169988) | Sediment microbial communities from San Francisco Bay, California, United States - SF_May12_sed_USGS_8_1 | ecosystem: Environmental > Aquatic > Marine > Sediment | place: USA...
AGGGGGCGATATAGGATTGTGTGATGACCATATCATGTCATGACCATAACATAACCCTTGTTTGCACCCACCTCTACCAGATAGGCGGAGACGATTCCCCAGGCCTTGATGACGTGTATCAGGGGCCGTCCACTGTTGGCCAGTCGCAGCATGACGGCCTGCAGACGGTACAAGTGTAGGGAGTTGACGGGCATACGGGGCCGATCCGACCCACACTGGGCCTCGGTCTCCGTCATGCGGCGGCTCCACTGCTGTAGCTGGTCCTTGCTCGACTCACACAGGCTTCCCAGGAAGCCGAGTAGCGACGTCATGTTCAGGTTGTTGGCAGCTTCTTCAAACAGTCTGTAACATGCGAAACACTGTGTGTCTTTGGTAATTATTCTATGTTATTATGTATTATCCAGTGTAATATGATACGAGGGCACTTCTGGAATGGACTCTAGAATAAAGATATGAATAGTGGTGTTATTATTCCTTTAGTAACAATAATTGAACATAACACCAAGAAGGTTGCAAATTAACGAAAGTAAGTGTTAAATGCATAAATAACTATTTTATATTATTATATTCATCTTCAAATTAACCTTCTATTAGGAATTAAATTGCACACATAGAATCTTAAACAATAAAAATATAGATTGTAAACTAACTACTCTTCTTAACTTTTTTAAAAATTAGTTTAAAATAAAGCACTGGCAAGTGCAAACAAATGTGCAATATGTTTAACTGTAAAAAATGTAAATATCTTGGGAGTTTTTTTTAAAGTTTAATTTCAAATATTTTTTTCCCATTTTCTAATTTACCATTTACATTTACAACCGAGTGTAATCAGTAAGTGTATTCCATAAAGTTGGAATAAAGCAAGGAAAGTAAATTGTACAAGGCCAGTGAATGTTCTTATTATTGCTGTAATTATGACACATTTGCAATTTGAGTAGCACAAATTATGATGCTTTCGTTGTTCTCAGATTGCTGGTACTTGCACGACTACAATTATAATATCATTCAATACTATAGCACATGTACTGAAATAAAGCCAAAAATATATTAGAAATGTTGAGATATGCCATTGGGTGAGAACAATTACCATGGTTCCCAGAGAGTATTGATTTAATGTTGACTGCATCATCAGCATCTTTATCAGCATCATTTGTAAACAGCATTGTTCTGTTGCTTCCCTTAGAGAAACCTTGCCATTTGCACATGAGACCCAAATTTAAGACAAATCTTGATAAGAAAGGTTTGCCCTTTATATAAGAATACGTTTATCATTGATAATGCAGGCCCAACGTAAATAGAAGGGAGGCAGACATTTGCTTTGTGGTAAGCTACTTTTTATAAGAAATGCATGTTGACTGTATTGTTTTTTTCTCAACTTTTTAATATATGAGCAGTGACCTATATACATCAATTGATGTATGGTTCTCACATACAACATAATGGCTATTACCTGCAAATAGCAATTTCATGCACTGGTTTATTAATATAGTAAATTGAGTCAACCGTGGTTGAAATGATACAACATTTTAATTTTATACAGAAGAACTTTGATCAATATCTGATGAATAATAAGTTGAACAGATCAAAACATTGTGGAGAAAAATGCAAAAAAACACAGTTAACATAGATCTAGTCTATTACTAGTATTAATTTTTTGTGCATAAACTGGTTTATTCTGCTTACTAAAGATACAAATGTAGGCCCTTACTACCAAACACTTAAGGTAATGCACCCCTTTAAGTGTTTATCACTACAACCTGCAGGTAAATTGTATTGAGAGTAAATATTTTTACAAGGCAAATGTAAAAACCTAAAACAGTGCAATGTAATTGCATGGTGATTACACTTCATTGAATATCAAGTTTTCTGAAAGCCACAGGACTTGATCAAACCGAAAAACTTCTGAGGCTAATATTATAGCTATATGACAAGCCAGATTATTATTGTATTGAGCTATGAAGTTGTTTTTGAGAGACTGGCACATCACATCCACACTGTATGTATATTACATGATTCATTATGCAGCTATTATGTGCCAGATGCACTGTTCAAACTACTTGTTTTATCAAAACATGTTCTGTTCATATTTTGAACATGGATCTTTTTTCTGGATAATATTTTTATCTAGTTTCATTAATTTAAGAAAAATGTAAGCAAACTTTAGATGTTCATGAAAGAAAACACAACATAAGATGGATCTACAATAATTGTACTTTTTGGTATATTTGCTAAATCTTAGACAATATTTTTCACTAAAAACTTGAATTATATAATTTTTCTTCTTTGTACAATTTGTTCACCGAGGACTGTTTCATGAACTTGTTAAAAAAAAGCTTCTTCCACAAAGACAATAAACCCTTAAAGCCAAACAATTAAAATGTTCAAATATTGAATTACACAAGTTCATAAATGCATGCAGATGAAACCTTAGCTCAACTAAGCTAAGGGTTTCAATTTTTTAACTCATAGGGCTATTTACTGCATTTGTTGACCTTGATATTTTGTTAAACAGGTAGCTATTTCAGTGAATAAATGTAAACAATTTAAACAGCACAGTTGATGTAATATAGTGCAGTTATATCAGTTATCATTTTAATGTTATATAAGTTTTCTCTTAAGATTATTTAATTTCATATTTGTATCAGTAAAAAATTATCTTTCATTTGCAGATGCAATTAAACTGCTAAAGTAAAAAGAATGGCTCCTGCAAAAGACACAACCAACTCAGCACAAAAGTATTTGTTGATTACAAGTGATGATTTTGGCTACAGTGAACCACGGGATGACGGAATTATTGAGTGTTATAAGGCTGGGGCAATCACTGGTTCAGTCGCCATGGTTAACGGTGTTTCCATACAGTCAGGGGTCAAGAAGGCTAAAGCGGCGGGTCTTGTTCTTGGTAAGACTGCATTTTGTTTTGTTTTAAGATTATTGGAGTGCAATGGATTCACATACTTGAAGCCAAGTAGAGGTTTTAAGAGAAAACCGAAACCAAAATCACTCTATAACACTATTACATCCAAATCTTCAAGAATTTTAAACAAGTTAAAACTTCTCGTTATCTATCTAGGGCAATATACTGATACACCATCACATGACGGATATAGTATGTTATCGTCTTAACAACTCAAGTATTCAGCACAACTGTACATCCTATGCCCTTCAGTGGTGATAGGCCTTCTATGTCAACTTGGTATTGTTTCACACACTCACTTTAAACTGTGTGTAGCTTGTCAGCAACATAAAAGTTTGCAAGCTACACTTTAAACATCTTCGCCATCCGTCATCATTACTTAAAAACCTTTTATTATTTAAATATATGCCATTTGAAGACGATCCACCACACCGGTTTTCCTACTTTTTGCTTTTTTTGACTTTATAAACAAGATTGAAAATTTGCAATGTATTCATATTTAGGGAAGGTAATAAGGAGTAATATTACTTCCCTTTAATTTAATTAAACCAAATATAGGTTACTTCCATTGTAAATCGATTTTCTATGGTTAAAAAGTATAATCATAATACATATGTACATATAACATTTCAATGAGGATATTCTAGTTTATATTTTGATAAAAAATACAAATGTGAATCCTTTGCAGTCCATCACGCAACTTTAACCTTAAAATGCCTTGCCTGCAGTCTGGTCATGAAACACAACTTGCGTACAAGGTTTTTTTCCAGGTCAACAGAACAATTACTAGATTTAAACCAATATCTAACTGATATAGGTCATATTAAAATACATCGTTGGTTATTTCATGATACATTACTTCGCTATGCTGCGTTATGTACCGTGAGCCATTTGGTTAGGAAAATCTCGTAATCATGAATAATTAATGGGGCAGTTTCATGGGTTTCGCAAGAAAACCACTGTGAAAAACTAGCCAATGAAATTACGTTTTATATACAAGGTTTGGTTAACCATTCAAAATGTGCATTGGTTTCTATTTTAAGTAAGAAAATCCCAGTATGACATCATTGTTATTGAAGAGTATTGAACTGTAACATGCGATTTCATAAAAGATTGGTCTCCCCTGCCTCATGCATATAAATGAAAACGAGATTTTGCCAGTCAAATTGCCTAGGTACGTATGAAGTGTAACAAAAGAAAGTACTGTGGTTGCCGATGATGATTAAAGTACCACAAAATAGGTTATAATAGTATTACCCAAAAACATTTGTAACAGAAAAAATAGATTTTGAAAAAATAATTTTTTATATGTCACACAATTTGCTCAAAGATTGATTACAATCATTCAATGTATTGTTTATTCCAATCATCACAGACATGCACCTAAACCTGACAGAGGGGACACCAATAGGGCCCAGAGAAGGGGGCACATACAAAACTCTTGTTGCAGAAGACGGGCATTTCCATCGGTTCAGAACATTTTGGAATGTCCTAGAACAGGGGAAAATTGACATGGCAGAGGTATACATGTATGACCATATATTTATTTCTATAATTTTGTCTTTAATTGGCATTGTTCTTGTATTTTTAAGAATCATAAAAGCAAGTTGGCATTTGTATTAATTATTTTTGCTGATGTTGGTGCTTATGATGTCATAGGAGTTTCAAATGTATGTACTTTGTTTTCAATAAGTCTTTTAAAACAAATAATCACTAATGTGTTTTTCATGGGGTTTCTTTTTTACAAACACAATTATCAAGCATAGAGGGTTCCTGTTATGAGCTTTTTTCAAATTTGTCACTCCTAATATGTATTTGGACTGAAAGGAAAACTAGGTTCTTCAAATGGCATCCATATATCTACATACCATTTCAAATGTCAATGTTGAATGTTACTAAAACACCGTTCTACTGCAATGCCCCTCAAATGTTTTTAAATGTTTAGATTATATAAATAATATTAAAACTAAATTAAGCAGTTTGAATCAAGATAAAAAAGAAGTGAGTTATTTGATCTAATACATGTATGTCACATTTTTTGTTGTGTCTTGATTAAAACCACACCTTTTAAAAGTAAATTTGATATCTGCAAATAATGAAAAAAGATGTTTGTGTTCTGCGTACCAACCCTTTGCACACTGTTTATGGTCTAAAACACCCCCTGAATACTGCATACCAAAGCAGGGGGAAGGGGGGATTTTACCCTCATAAATGTAATGCAATACATGTAACATGATACTACCATACCACTATAAATTCTAGGTGCGAGAGGAGATGGAAGCTCAAATTGAGAGGTTTCGTCACCTGACAGGTTACCTTCCAGCCAAAGTGGACGGCCACCAACACTGCCATCTTCCCAAAGGTAAGCTGGAGCTTACATGTGTATTACCCCTGCCAACCCTTGGTACAAGGTTCAAACTGGAGCTCTGTCACAGATTGGGACTTACTTGACAGTGTATTACGCCTTGCATACTCTTGGCACAAGGTTCAAGGGCACATAACTCTGGGACGGGTTGATTACCGGCCTTGAAATTCATGTCATGCACATCTACACTTCATGTACATTATATGACATGGTTATAAAGTTGGTATCCTTTTATGCCAAAACAACATTATACAAACATGTAGTATAAACACTTAAAAAAAATAAAAAAAATGTACATGTTTTCTGAAAATTCAGAAAAATTCAAGATACAATGTAGTATGGTATTATCTTTTATATATAAAATTAATTTAAATATTTTATGAAAATTTCTGCTTCCTGAAAGATAAGTGAAATTTTAGATCAGACATTCTAGGCACCATCAATATGTTGTAAGAGTTGTTACTTCCCTAATGTTTACAAACACAAAATAATATTTCAATACATGTATACTATTATTCTGAATAAAAAATTATATTAGATACATGTACACGCATATCTTATTATGCTATTATGCAAAACTGACCTCATGTTCTTTTTTTCTGTGTTTAAGGTGTGAGGGAAGTGTATGGGAAGGTGCTGAAGGATTATGGGATACGTATGTCGAGAATTTCACAAGAAGACGAGGCATTTGTCAGAGATGTGAAGATGTATACTCAGTTTCTACTGGAAACAAGTCAACTGGCTGCAGAATGTCGACCCATACTGGAAGAAAATGGAGTCTGGTAATTCTCTTCAATGTTGTATTGATTAGATTTTGTATAACTAGGCATATCACAGTAAAGTCGGCTCATAAGGAACTTCTGATTATAAGGAACTGGTTGTTATTCCTCAATCTTTACCAAGGAACTAGTTCACTATACGTTTATAAGGAACTCCGGTTATAAGGAACAGATTTTCATGGTCCTGATGATTTCTTTCTATTAAACTCATTTACCTGTAATTGCCAATGGTCCTAAATAGATGATGTTTGACCAACTAATTAAGGTTTAAAAATAAAATAATAAAGCAAATGCATGTGAACATAATTATATGCAACAGCAAACTATGCTTGCATGTTTAGCTAAAATGTAAACAATGAACACCTCCTTTATTACACACAACAAGTGGCATTGAAAAAAGAACTACTATTTCTCAAAAATGCATTTTTGTAAATTAAAATTTGTATAAATTCTTTCATCAGGTCCCCAGCATTTGCTGGTCTTGGCACAATGGGAGCTGAGATGAATTTGGAAAAGCTGCAAGCATGCATACTAGCAGCATTCAAATCAACCAATCAAAACGCTGCCACTGAGAGGGCTGGTCCAAAACTTAAAGCAATATTACGATCAAGCATGGAGAATGAGGGCTGTCACAAAAATGCTGTATTTTGTGAATTGATGAGCCATCCTGGAAAGAGGACCGGAGATGTCGGGGGCTGTGGGGACGGCCCTGATGATTTCTCTCAGAGTAAGGACAGGGAGCATGAAATGAGAATCCTGCTGAGCCAAGAGATGAAAGACTTTTACACAAGAAATGACATCAAATTGGTCTCCTTTAAAGACTTGGAAATCACTGTTTAGAAGACATAAACAATGTCACTCAGCCAAGTGACACTAAGTAAAGTCAACCTTTTGTAAAGAAACAGACTTTTCACTTGTTATGGATTTACCGCAATGTCAAAAATTTCTTTATCATGTTTTGGCTTTAATTTACCAACTCAGAGTTAAGCTGTATTATAAAGTTGATAATTTTCAAAACAGATTATTTAAAAAATATAACAATTTATACACAGAGAACAAGACGTTAATGATGATGACATAATGAAAACAAATAGAGGGATTTTTCTATTAAAGTATTCTGCTGTATGGCACCCAGTAAGTGGGAGAAAGATAGTGAATTTAAGTTAAGTCTTAAACACATTATTTTTTATTTATAGTTACTTTTCAAGTCATTTTGGTGCTAATTTGACAGTTGACAGCAGCTTTTATTGTTAACATTGTTTTAAAGGCAGTGGCCAGTTAATGTATTTGTTTCATTTTTTTGCCATAATTGATCATGATTTTTTGTCAAACCTGCTAATGTATCTTTTTATTGTTTAGATGTCATTATTTTGTGCCTATAAACATTACTTTGTTTTGATTTTTATGACACAGCCATAATTGGACCTTTTTATAAGTCTAGATAATGTATTCTATGATTTTTTTGTAAATAATTTGGCGGAATACTGGATTTCAAATTTTAATAACTGACTTTTCATGAGACAAGGGAGGATATCACAAAACAACAAATAAACACTGAAAGGAAAATAACTACAGTTGTTTCCCTTGGGATTCTATTGGTCTAGTCAATATTTTTCACCCAGAAGTTTTAATATATCTTTTTATTTTATTTTATAATCTTGCCATTTATTTGTTATTAATCAGATGTTTATTATGTGGAGAAGGTTTTATTAATGATTTAGGTGTATTTGCTTTATAACTTTAAACATTTTATCAACAATGTGTTACAAATAAATATGTGTCTAAAGAAGTTTTATTGATTGTGATTTTGAACACTTTTAATTACCATACACTTCCATAATAAGATTTTTACTGTTATAATATATATGCATACTCCACCACATGTCAACTTTTTTTCTCATTTATTTTTTTCCAAACATTTTGTTATCAGTAAAACAGATTATAGTCATTTTCCCAGTAGAATCTACTTAATGTTCCTTAACAATGAGCTCAATCTCATTAAAAAAAACCACCCCCAATAACCAAAATGCTATTTTCTTCAAGAAGGAATGTATCTCCGCTCACCCACCTGTCAACTTGTTGACTGAGCCCACAGAGAGCCTGCGACGCCTGCACGGAGTTGAGTTGACCCGCCCCTGACCGTCCCGCCAAATCCCAGCCGGATTCTATGCAGCTCTCCGCTATGAGATTCTGGATGTTGATACGTGGTGCTACTGGCACTATCGGTGTCATAGAGGGATAGCCTCCATAAGGATCTTCCTCACTGAATAAAACAGAAACAGGGGGTGAATCAAGTCTAGAATTCATTTAGGCAACTTTATTAAATAAGGATAGCCTATTCTTTAAAGGCTTAAGCTAAAATTAAATGTTTAATTTAACAAGCATTAAAATTTTGATAGTATTGCGGGCAATACAGTAGTCCCTTACTGGTCCCTCAAAAAGTTCTTTAATTATCAAAGGCTCCTGTTTATTGCCATTTTCAATAATGAAACTTTCAGATATAAAACTATAATTATAATGTACAAAATGGACACATTCCTTCTTCTTGTAGACTTCTGAAACTGGCTATTTAAGTAAAACTACTTAGTATAATGCAGTATAGTATGCACAGAGCCAAACAATGGGCAAAGTAGTGACACATCATCTCAATATAGTGATCATTTCTGTCAAATAGTTGTAAAATCTGACTTCAAATAACAAAGTTATGGGCCGAACACGTTTTTGCTGCAAGGTCATGCTGCGACCTTGACCTTCAAGGTAACGACCAAAATGTTGTGTGCGACATGTCATCCCATTATGGTGATACATGTAGTTTCTGTGAAATAGTAGTAAAATCCGACTTCAAATAACAAAGTTATGGGCCGGACAAGTTTTTGCTGCAAGGTCATGCTGTGACCTTGACCTTCAAGGAAGTGACCCAAATCTTGATTGCGACACATCGTCTCAATATGATGATCATTTCTGTGAAATGTCAAACTTCAAATAACCAAGTTAAGTGGCGGACATGATTTTGCTGCAAGGTCATGCTCTGACCTTGACCTTCAAGGTAGTGACCCAAATCTTGCTTGCGACACATCGTCTCAATAAGGTTATCATTTATGTGAAATAGTTTCAAAATTCGACTTCAAATAACGAAGTTATGGGCCGTACATGATTTTGGTTCAAGGTGATGCTGTGACCTTGACCTTCAAGGTAGCGACCCAAATGTTGCCTGTGCATATTGTACAGATTGCTACCTATTTACGTACCAAGTTTCATGTGCCTAGCTTCAATAGTTTTTAAGTTATCAAAGGATCCAGATTTTTAGTGGACAGACAGACTGACGGATGGACTGACGGACAGACGGACGCACGGACTGACCGACGGATGGAGGGTAAACCTATAGTCCCCTAACACCGGTAGGGGACTAAAAAAGGTTTCTAGTAAAGTATGGGCTATTGCATTTTATTATCGTAAGTTTCCTTTTCTTTTGTATTTGAATAAACTCAAGTCAACTCAGTTAAAAAAACATGAAACTAGAAATGTGTCCATAGGACACGGATGCCCCCGCTAAATGCATTGACTATGTTTTTATAAAAGGCCCATAACTCCGTCAAAAATTAGTGGATTGTTACCAAAATCGAACTTGACCTGTGTTTTGATATTATATATCAACATACCAAATTGAATTGAATCGATGCAGTCTTTCAAAAGTTATTGAGCGGACACCAAATTTTGATAACGGACGGACGAACGGACGGACGGACAGGGGTAACACTTAATGCCCCTCCACCATTCTTTGAATGGCGGGGTATAAAAATATTTTTTACTTAAAACAAGATGAATGTGAGCCTTACCCGTGTTCCCCTGGTGCGAGGGCGGCTTCCTGCTGGATTCGAGGCAGACCCAGCTGGTTGTTCCCGCCACTGAAGTACGTGTGCTCTAGCTCCGAGATGAAGGCACAACACCTGGTGTGCAAGCATGGGATACATGGCAGTGGACACATTTTATTGATTTATTAATTGTAGAAATACATTTTAACTAATTGAGAGTTAAATTAAAAATATGTCAATATTATTTATGTATAATGTTTTGGTTATCATAAAATACTGTTCATTTTTCATATTTTTAGTGCACAAGTAACAAAATTAATATAATTAAAACAAACTAATACAAAAAAATTATCATGCTTATTGGAAAGCTGTTAACTGATCAGAATATTTTTCTAATACAACATTTTGACATATATACAGACATTTGATAATTTCTCTAACTGTTACGCCTATCTTATAGTTTTTTCTACATAACTCCTTGTACATTTGTATACATGAACTATTTAATTACAAAACAGCCCAAGTACGAACCTGAACACCTGTTTCCAACAAGCTGCTGAGTGACTGCCGATTTCTAGGCCCGTGGATATCATGGCATCCATGCTGAGCACGTGGGCTGCGTGCAGTGTCACCAGCTTGGTGCGTGCGGGTGGTCGGGCGCCGGCGCGATCCCCAGATGGGCTGGGCTGGTGTGCGTGGATGAAGTCCTTCATGACGCAGGAAGTGTCTGCCAGAAGCTTGAACACTGCCTCGCATCTCTCCTGTATTCCTGATGATTAGAGTAAACTAACATAATGACATAAAGCTTAAAAAAAAGTCCGATGCTGCGACAAATGCAGGACAGCATGTTACGTCAAACATTGCATGTGGACCTAGCCAGCAATACACAAAAAATTCAGTCTAGACTACTGATTGGCCCAATTAGTGTTTTGCGTTATGATGTAACATAAATTCCCACCATTTGTTGGACCAAACGTCATGTTGGACAGACTGATCAATGGGTTGTTGATATGTCAATGATTGACTTGAGTTCAGGCATTGTAGAGACAAATGCCACTTTTCTTTCATCATTGTCAAAAATCAGTTGAACTTTTTGTTAGGTGTTTTGTTTTCTACTAAGAAACATGTAAAGATGAGAGAAAAAAATCTTAAAGCATCACCATTTGTGAAGTAAAGACATCACCAGCTGAGTAAGTATGGCTTAAAAGTATACACAGTGGAGCTATCTGGAATATGCTTTTGCGCCTACAACTGTTTTTATTTGTTTAACATTTACCAAGCAAGTTTTGTACAATAAGCTGTTTGGCAGAAAAAATCAGATCAATTAATACAGACAGAGCTTAAAATTTAGAAGCTAAATAATAATAATTTCCAGAACTAAGGTTGTGCTAATATTTTCTGGTCAGGTGTATGGTTGTTATGTTTCAGTCATTAAAGAGAACAGAACTAAGCATATATATAATGTACATTTCCAAAAACGCCAATAACACCTACCTAGAGTGTATACATGTTTTGTTTCTTTCTATTATTGTTAATAATTATACTTCATATGCATGTGTGTATACACCGTAATATTTTGAAATAAATGAGAGAAAAAAACCTACCCAGAGAGCAGCAGAGTTTAGCAGCAATCTGGAGCCCATCCAGACATTTACACAGGGCTTCTTTCTTCCTGTGGGCTTCCTCCTTCGCCCCCTCCGTGCCGATCATGACGGCAAACGAGTTGGTCACGCCGATAACGCTCCGACTGCTCAGGCACGTGGCCAGTACGTCCAGGACGGGATCCCAGCAGCTGGTCAGTATCTGTCTGGCCAGCAGCTTGCCTGCACATCAATATATCACATCCCACTGAGCATAATAGTATATAAATATCACATCCCACTGAGGATGACAGTATGTAAATATCACATCCAACTGAGGGTGACAGTATATAAATATCACATCTCACTGAGGGTGATAGTATATAAACATCACATCTCACTGAGGGTGATAGTATATAAACATCACATCCCACTGAGGGTGATAGTATATAAACATCACATCCCACTGAGAATAATAGTATAAAAATATTACATCCCACTGAGAATAATAGTATAAAAATATCACATCCCACTGAGAATAATAGTATAAAAATATCACATCCCACTGAGAATAATAGTATAAAAATATCACATCCCACTGAGAATAATCACTTATATAAATATCACATCCCACTGAGAATAATCACTTATATAAATATCACATCCCACTGAGAATAATAACTTATATAAATATCACATCCCACTGAGGATGACAGTAAAAAAATACATGTATCTCATCACACCTAGGATGATAGTATATAAACATCACATCTCACTGAGGGTGATAGTATATAAATATCATATCCCACTGAGTGTGATCTTATATAAAAATCAGTCTGACGAAACTTAGTGGTCACATGGTAAACGCGTTACAAACATGCAATATACATAGATCTATACCACATGTTAACATCATAATTCATACGAAAACTAAATTGTAAATATTTCATTGAGATTTTTAATTCATGGATTGCCCTACCCACGAAAGATACAGAATTAAATGTCCAAAGAATAAAAATGATTTCGCAGTATCTATATTCTGTGTCACAAAACCAGACTGCAGGGAAGTCCCTTTAAATTCAAGATCCATAAAATAACACTTTCAATTCTGATATAGAGCCAAGAAGTGTTACATACCAGCATTTCTACAGGTAGATGTGGTTTCCATGGTGATCACTTCCTCATGTTCACATGAGACAGACTCGGACATCATCTGTCCACCCAGCCTGTGACTACCGTCACCATTCATGTCTGTAACAGGCAGGTTAACTGGTTTAAACTGGTTAACTGGTGGTTATCGTTTTGGTAAAAGCTTCATTAATTAATCAGGAAAAACAATGTCAAGATAGAAATTTCTGTTCTATTTTATATTATAAATATCTTATCCCAAGGAATTGTAAGTTATAACTATTTACTTAGTAAAACCTAAAGACAATGATTCTACAGATCCTACAGATCTTTGATGAGAAATTCCTTTATGGTTGGTAATAAATTACTAAATACTGGTTAAAACTGATAAAGTTTCTCTTAAGCACTTCCAGGAAAGTAACTTGGTAATTTCTGTAATTTTGTATAAGTTTACAAAGTTTACAAAGTTGTTTAGCACCAAGAATTGAACATAAGTCTTTAAAAACCAACAACTTACCTTGTAGAGCTTTTACAAGGGCTGTGTTGTCCTCTAGAGTAATTCCAGACTGGTCGAATATGTTTGCAGTGAGCACAGTCTGGTAGACATGGGACAACCAGTCTGGGGACAGGTACAGAAACATCTCCGTATCTAACACACTGTCCTGAAACTCTCGCTGCAACACAGAACACAGAACACAATATAACATTGTAACAGACTGGTTCAGTACATGAGTGTGAGACAACCAGTAAAAACGTCTGAGGACATTCAGTTCTGAAACTGTTGCTTAAAACTAAACTCACATATTTTATTATTAAAACAGTACATAATTTATTAAATAGTAAGAACATTGCATAACATAGAAACCTTGACATATCATATAACCACTTTAACTTAAATGTTCATGAAAAAAGACAAAGATTTTGTTCTCAGGAGATTGACACATATTGCTAGACCTTTCTTTCAATATATACATATAAATTTCAAAGAATTTGGAGGAAAACAAAACGACAAAAGCGGTGACATAATGTCTGCGTTACCTCGGTTCTAGGGATGAGTGAGCGGTGCTGGAGGGTGTAGAAGTCGTTGGCATGGAGACGCAGTGTGAGACACAACACAGCATAGGTTGTCGAGTAGATACTGTCCGCATTCAGCACCGTGTTGAAAGTACCCGAGGTTGGCTTGTCCTCGTTGCCGGCCAAATTCTCTGTTTTGGACAACAACAAAATCAAATTTCAAATGTTACAAATTAAAGGTGAAGCTCTTTTTTCTATACAGATAATTGGTAAACTTTAGAAAAACGAAAAACAACAACAAATATTTAGTGTACATAAACATGTTTAACTAGGATCAAAGATGGGGTATACTTACGCTCAGCAAACTTGGATGCAAACTGTTGTATCATTTCATCCACGTCTGCCACTGAGTAGCACTCCGAAATCAGGCCAGGTACGAGCCCTTTCACCCTCTCTATAAAACGCACAGCAGATATCTTTTCATAATCTACAAACACCATACTGCCTTCTTCCTCAACTGACCTTGACCTTGAACTGACCTTCACTGCGTGACCTTGAATTTCATCACGTTCTTTAAATGCTTTATTTTTCTTTTCTTCCACAGTGTTCACAATACCATCTTTAGCAGAGTGTACAGAACTTTGTTCAACACCATTCTCAGTGACCTTATCTTTTTTGTGTTCATCATCAGCATTACCATTTAAACTATCGCCATCAATAGCAGCCTCTGAAGAGAGAGCACCTTGTTCATCTTTCCCTCCACTTCCATCTGTAATATTGATCTCACTATCTTCATCCTTGTTCAAACTCAGTTGCGACAGCCGGCGTATGTTGGAGTTGTTCTGGTTGTCGTTGACGTCTTCGATGTCGGAATGTGACGCCACTGAGCTCGTTCTCTCGGACAATGTTCGCCTCTTCTCTGCAGGTATAGAGTAGAAGCTTTAAGGTCTCAGACAAGGGGACTAAGCAACAATAAACAAATCACACAAAATATCAAATGCTTTTCAGACACGAGAAATATAATTCACCACTACACATTTATTTGAAATATAAATAAGGTTATTATTAGGGTTCTCTGAGCTTTCAAATACTAATAATGTTTTATAAAAGCTCAAAAAGATTTTTACTAAAAATCTCTATTTTTGTGTTTAGACTTCAGGAACAACTGTGACTATTTTTAGAACCCACACAGCATCATCATATTGTTAAAAAAAATTATGTTACCGATTCTGTCAGCTGAAAAAGATATTTTAAGTCGATTGACTTGATACTAATTTGATATAAGTGTCAAGTTGACATTTTCAATATACATAATCATTGACAAAAGTGACTAAAAACATCCAATCACTGTGAAATCATTTAATTTTGTGGGCATGACATTTCATGGTTTAACGACATTGGACATTTTCGTGGACACTTGAATTCGTAGATTTCAAATTATATGCAATATTACTAAAGTAAATAACTACTTCATTGGGATCTTAACTTCGTGTATTGCCCTTCCCATGAAATACACGAAATTAAATATCCACCGAAAGTAAATGATTTCACAGTATATAGACTTCATCACTGCAGATGGACTTACCCTGTGTGTGGCCATATTTCCTCTCCACCACCTCTACCAAGGGTCGTTCCAGAAATGTCGAGCCCTGGTCTAGCTTCTGTACCGAGGTGAGGAGGTCCGTCACACAGAGAACGGACGTGAAGCACAGGGCAGAGTCACTGGTGTGGCAACAACCCTGGATAGCTTCCATCATCCTGGTAAAGAGAACAAGTATCATACAAGTATTTTATTAAATGAAGAAAAATATCAGAAAATCCACTTACTTGGTATTTTTTATTCTGAATTTTGTATAATCAAACATTGAGATGTCATTAATGAATGAATCATTCAGATGTGATATTTTCTAGCCAGAGTAGAAATAAAGAGGCATTCACAATTGCAATCAAGTGGAGGCAATCTGATTTGTGGAATCATGTCTAATGAAATAACTACAAATCAACGGTCAAGGTTATGGATCTATCAATCATTGCTTGTCCTTCTGCACTTACAGCTTGAGAAGGTCAAGGTCATTTCCTCGAGCTGATTTCCGACCCCCAGACTTTTCATCTGTACAGTAAGTGACTGTGATGTCACACAGCTTCTCAGGGTCCTCTAACAGCTGTGAAGGAAAGTCAACAAGATTGATGGATTTTATGGCATTGTTACCAAGAGCGGTCACAGGACCGCAAGCTCGACTATCACCGCCTTGTTAGTGAACTAAAATACTAAGGTTGAATATGCTTCAGGTGAAATGTGCAGCAAAGGTGTTGCATGATATATCTGATTTTCTGATTTCATGGATACCCTGACCAAAAAGGAGGCATACTTGATCAAAATGTATATACCAAGATCATTCAACCAAATGTATGCTCAGATATTATGAGTAAAAATGAGAACACAAGAAGGCTATCAGTGCACCTTAGTTAACATTCCCGGGGTTACAAGTGCAACAAAGCAGTAAAAGTAAAAACAATGTGCCTTTTAGGATGTTCAAATCACACGCCGCCCACCTCTCGTATGGCGCGTATGGCATCGTGCCTGTGTTGTGCTGGCGTACATGTGAGAATACGGTGAAACAGCGATTCCAGCACTGGCCGCAGTGAGTCAACCGGCCCTACTAACTTACACAGGGCCACTGAAATGCTGGAAACAACAAATGGGTCTGGTCATTCACATGCTTTGTAATTAATGTATCAACAGAACGCTTCAAATCATGTTAGACGCTCCGCTGCGAGAAAGCATGTTACGTTAAAGCGAGTAGCCAGCAATACACAGAACATCATTTCAAATGCTTTGACTTATGGGCTGTTGATATGTTAATTAAAATGAAGCTTTTGCAAGAATAAAATGATTCTCTCTTAGGAAAATTTCTAAATACTTTCACATGTCTTATTGTCTATTTACCTATTCAAATGAATTCAAATAAGACATTCACAAGTGAGTAACAAAACAAGGGGGCCCAGGGTCGCTCACCTGAGGAAAAGGTCAAAGGTCACTGTGGAGCCAATAATAGAGAACCCCGGGGGGCATAATTTGGTAGAGGACCTTTTGATGATGTTATATATTAAATATAAAAGCACTGGGCCTTTTCGTTTCAGACAAGAAGATTTTTGAAAGTTTCATTTTAAGACCTATTTATTGACCCCGTGACCTACTTATGCAACCAACTGGAACGGTTTGAACAACTTTGATAGGGGACCACCCAGGGATCATTCCTG
>Ga0224511_10000783_pt1 | contig 16849 bp, 12 predicted proteins | sample SF_May12_sed_USG_2_FD_169988 | JGI IMG/M metagenome (GOLD analysis project Ga0224511, IMG submission 169988) | Sediment microbial communities from San Francisco Bay, California, United States - SF_May12_sed_USGS_8_1 | ecosystem: Environmental > Aquatic > Marine > Sediment | place: USA...
GTGTAAGTCGCCCGACTCCTCATAAATAATGCCTGCACATCTGGCACTCAAACAAGTTATTCCTATCATATCCATTGACCTAAAGAGTCGGGAATGCAGCCCAGGGGTACTGACCGGGAGATAGGGGCCTGCCACAGGATAGCGAATTTGCGGGGGAAAAAGTTATGCGAAAAATCGCCTTACGAATTTGCGATAGCTGTTTCCCGTGAAACTGGCAGTTCTAGCATGCTGAATAAAATCGCGAATTGTAAAAGGCGAGCGCGCCAATTGGCTCAATCACTTCTATAGCCCGTGCAAATCCGCAGGCTTTAAAGTAGTGAGTCAGAATGACCGACTACATCCGACTTGAAACTTCTTTTGAGCCAATTTAGGAGCAGTCATCATCGCAGGGCAAGAAACAATCAAGTACACGAGAACCAGAGCATCAGGGGCAACTATAAAATGAAATTTGGCCGAATTTACCTGACTACGAGCACAATCTCCATACACGATGTATAATGACAGTTTGACCGTAAATAGAACCCGGTACGACAACAACTATGCAGTCTCATTGGCATCGGTCATGTGACTCTGGGAAACCCTAGTAGTTCGCAAATAGTGATCGCAATAATGAGGCTAGGAACGCGAATTGCGATTTTTTTCGCGATTTGCAATAAGCTTATCTCAAAATCGGAAATTCGCCATCGTATGGCAGGCCATATAGCCACTTGCCGTGTAGACTCTTTACTCAGCAGACTAGTTTGTAAAGCCCAGTTCAACTGGCACACCAAGTTTAGACGCTGAAGTCGCGCCTGGATCTGTATAGTTTGATCCTGGCTGCACTCTGGTCCAGAAAGGCGTTATGGTTCGGGATGTCATGTATGATGGTTGGTTTCTATTCAGAGGGCATGACCATTTTGCGTTGTTTCGTTACCTAACCTATTTTGATGTCCTACAGGTAAGAACTGGCCGTTGCATTCGTGGCTATGCCCTGCCACCTCACTGCAACCGAGCTGAGAGGCGAGAAGTGGAGAGAATTCTCTGTGATGCTTTGGGAAAACTGGATGGACCACTCAAGGTAAGCTCATCTGTATCATTTACCCTTGCTTTACTTTGTGAGCTCTCACCATCGTTTTTCACCATTATCACAAGTTATCTTCCCATGCAGCTCTGGAGTAATGATCTCCTGTTACTTCATTGTCATCCGTGGAAAAAAGGCCTCATCCATTTCCAGCCACTCAGTCAACTCCTGGCTAGCGATCCTCCTCAACCTGATGGACTGAAGGACTGTTTTATGAAGCATGGTGTGCATAGTTTGTGAACACTGTTTGTAGGGCAAGTACTATTCTCTTGAGACCATGACCGATGCTGAGCAGGAGAAATTGATAGAGGATCACTTCTTGTTTGACAAGCCAGTGTCTCCCCTTCTGCTCTCTTCCGGAATGGCCCGTGACTGGCCGGACGCTCGCGGAATCTGGCACAACGATGACAAGAACTTCCTGGTCTGGGTGAACGAGGAGGATCACAGCCGTGTTATCTCCATGGAGAAAGGAGGCAACATCAAAGCTGTGAGTTATTGCAGATGCTCCTGGTTGAGAAAGCGTAATATGTGTATATCTGTACCAAAGGGAAGTCGAGGGATGATAAAATGGCTTCCCCCCACACGTCAGACAAGATCACTAGATCAGACCACTTTTAAATATATTTAATCTGACCGTTCAACCAAGCCTAGTTTTTGTTGGATTATTTCACTAATCAGGATTGGATGGTGCTGTCGTATAAGTACACCTACCCCAAAACAGGTAGAGTGATATTGACATTGGCTGCTGATACACAGTCCTCATAGGATGTGTCTGGACATTTCTAGCTCAGAAATCGAGGTCCAATTCTTCAGCTAAATATATTATTCAAGTGCTTCCATCTGACAGTCTTGTATTGTGTGATTTGCAGGTCTTCCAGCGATTCTGCGATGGGCTGCAGAAGGTAGAGGACTTGATTTCCCAGGACGGTCACGAGTTTATGTGGAATGAGCATCTCGGCTACGTGTTGACCTGTCCATCTAACCTCGGCACAGGACTTCGAGCCGGTGTGCATGTAAAATTGCCCAAACTCGCAGAGCATTGCAAGTAAGTTGCTGTAGTAGACTAGAGCAGGTGTGTTCCCTTAGTGGAAAATATGTATTGAGCAGTAGACAGGAGGGTAGTTATAACACTTGGAATCAACAAGCCCATTTCGCACAAAGTACTGTGGGCACCAAGCCTGAATCAGGGTGCACACTGTAGCAGTATATGTATGAGCCGATGTATTGTATTGGAGAGTTTGAATTGAGAGAACTTTGGAGATTGAGAGATAGTGCATGGTTTTCGAGGACAAATAAATACTGTACGTAAACGTAACCCTAAGGTCTCCTGGCATAAACAAGTGAGCAAATACCGAGTTACCGCAGTTATGTAGTCTATTAGAGCCCCAGTAGTCTATTAGAGCCCCGGTAGTCAGTAGACCCATACACTGCTTTTATATGAGAAAAATTGCAGGTGAGTCGGCTGATGTCTTCCCCAAAACTGAAAGATGTAGAGAAAGAGCCTTCTTCTAATTACCTTTTGCAAACAAAAATCATCTTTTCATAGCCCCTGGTAGGGCTATGAATTCTCCTATAGCTGCACAGACTCGCTTGAAATATAGCCCTAGAAACCATTGCGAGTGGCTATGAGCGCTTCTCACAGTCCCTAATATAGGTTTATCTTCTTCAAATTGCTCTGCTGATTGGTTCGCATAAGATTACGCAAGCGTAAATGGGAGAAGATCCATTGAGCTAGAATGTGCAATGCAAAATCTCCTGTGTGAAGGTTGTCATTTATTCCTATCTGTGATTGCTTACTCGCACATTACATTCTTTATATCATGCTTTGTCAATTTGTCCCTGCAGATTTGACGAAATTCTGCTCAAGTGCCGCCTACAGAAACGCGGTACTGGTGGCGTTGATACCGCCAGTAACGATGGAACATTCGACATCTCAAACCTCGACCGTCTCGGCAAGTCAGAGGTTGAACTTGTCCAGCTTGTCATTGATGGCGTAGATCTGCTCGTCGAGATGGAGAAATGCCTCGAGAAAGGTAACGCAATCGGCCAATCGCCGATCATTGTGAATCTGAAAATGTTACTGTATCACGAACCATCACTATTTTTACGAGCCAATCAGGTTTACACTGGACTTCTTAGCATTTTTTAAATCTACTTTACATGTTCCAACCAGCAATGTTAAATTGCTGCGCTTCTACCCCTAAAGACGCGGGTAGGAAAATGACTCAACTTTACTTCCCAATCACCGTGAACCATAGTTAGCCTCTACTCTCCGATCTGTGAACATACCAGCGTTTGAAAACATTCCAATGGCAAACCGCAATACTCGTGTAAGCCGTTTGAGGTAAAAATCGGGTGGAAAATGTCCTCCATAGGGGCGGAAACTATGCGTTAAAACCGGTCTGAATTCATACACCGGCCCCTCGTGACCAATCAGCGAGCACTGTTTTGAATGGAGAGTTCCTTATATACGTAATATTTCTCGCATTTATTAGACTTGGTTAAAATAAGATATAAAATATTGTAAATAAAAAGTAATGAAACAGTGAAAAGTTTGGTGCAACCCGCACATCTGCCCGTTTTTCCATGCCTGGTTTCAGGTGTGAACGTTAATCCTAATTTTAGCCGTGTATTCACAATATATTTTCTACTAACCCTTGCTTCTTCATTTTTGGTTGCAATCGCTCACCGCTACTTTTGGTTACAGGTGAGAAGATAGATGATCTGATGCCATCAGAGGGTGGTGCTCGTTACCGCGGTGATATGCCAGATCTGAGTCAGCATGGCAACTGGATGGCACGAGTGCTTACCCCAGAGCTCTGGAATAAATACAAGGACGCAAAGACTCCGTCCGGATACACTTTCCGTGACGCCATTAGAACTGGAATTGAGAACAAGGGTCACCCGCACATCTACACTGTGGGTAAGCTTAGTTATATTTGTCAGTCAACCAGTCGGTCGGCCAGTTAATTGGTCAGTCAGTCAGCTTCTGTGTTTTGTTAATTAGATGAAGCTCCATCTTGGCCCATCAGTGGTGTCGACAATTTAAACAGACTCCGATGATTTCTTGCACCGTGAGCCATTTTCCCAATGACTCGCTTTGCTCGTGAATTCATTTGCCTCATGAATCTTGTAGGTTGTGTGGCCGGTGATGAGGAAAGTTACACAGTCTTTGAGGACTTTATGGATAAGATTATTGAGTTTAGACACAATGGCTACACCAAGGATAAAATGCACAAAACTGATCTCAACCCAGGTATGCCAACCCCTCTACTGTACTCATTGGTGCTCTATAGTAATGTCTGTGATTTCCTAACAGACCTGCTAAGCCTGAGGTTGGTTGGAGGGGTTGGAGCAAGGATTGCTGTGAGGAGCCCATACTAGCAATGATAGCTCGCTCGCCGTGGTGGCATTCTGGATATCCTCTGTCATGGTGGGACTTAATGGAAACACATGGCTAGCTCCCTTAGCTGAATGCAAAGGGACAATCAGATCATTTCCCGAGAGCGCTTACCACACAACTCCATGTGTGTTTTTATGAAGGAAATTACCCTTAATAGTCTAATATTCCGGTATTTAGACACACCCCTCTGGCTTTAGATAATCTGAATGGAGGAGACGATTTGGACCCAGACTATGTGTTGTCATCGCGTGTACGTACTGGACGGAGTATTCGCGGTCTCGGTCTGCCACCGCATTGCACAAAAGAGGAACGCAAGGAAGTTGAGAAAGTGCTGTGCGACGCACTGGCTACTCTGGATGCAGAGTTCGCTGGTAAGGAATTCACTGTCTTCCACTCTGTTCCCTTTTGGTCTTAATCCCCATGTAGATATTTTTTTAAAGGCTCCGCGCAGTCACAGCCGAGCCGAGTTTAGATACTCCTTAGAACAGCAGAGTTGGTTTGGCAGGGAGCACTGCAATCAGATCAGAATCAAGGCTTCCCCTCTTGGGAGGCGTGTTTGTTTGAACCTTGGATCGAGTTGAGAAGTATGCGCTCACAACGGGAGCTCGTCATGCCTGAATATTGAACCGCGGTTTTCACATTCTCACCAATGAGCTATCCTGACATCTATATCAAATTTTTGATAAGAGTTATGGTCATCCTATCGCTGTCGTTTCAGGCAAATATTACTCTCTGGAGACAATGACCGAGGCTGATCAGGAGAAGCTCATCGAGGATCACTTCCTGTTTGATAAACCTGTGTCTCCGCTGCTCACCGCCTCAAAAATGGACCGCGATTGGCCAGAGGCTCGCGGAATCTGGCACAACGATGACAAGAACTTCCTGGTCTGGGTGAACGAGGAGGATCACAGCCGCGTTATCTCCATGGAAAAGGGAGGCAACATGAAGGCTGTAAGTATGAAAACATGCTATTAGACTAAGACGACTGAAAACGGGATGAGAGACCGTGTCATCTTACTAACAGTGAGAGGAGGGTGAAAATTACCTGCATTACTTACATTTAATACTCACTTATTTCAGTGAAATAACTGATAAAACAGAAATGGTAGTGAGAAAGAGAATGATTGGTAGCCAGTCTATGTATTGACATGGTTGAGACACAAACTCGAAGTCATTAGGTTTTTGTAGTTAAACATGAGACGTATCAGAAAAATCATGTAAGTAAGTCATTGTGCAAAAATAAAACCCTGCTGATAGATGGAAGAGTGAGTGAGGTATCCGTTGAAATAGGTTTAGACTTGATGTGATGAAGAGAGTATAAATCATTACCTAGATATTTTTCTCTTCTGTCAGGTTTTCCAGCGATTCTGCTCTGGCCTAAACAAGGTCGAGGAGGCTATGAAGGCAGCGGGCAAGGAGTTCATGTGGAATGAGCACCTTGGTTTCATCCTGACTTGCCCATCTAACCTGGGTACTGGTATCAGAGCTGGCGTTCACGTCAAGCTTCCTAAACTCAGCGTAGACGAAAGGTTCAATGGTGAGCGCTACTTTCATCCTGATTTGGGTAGTCTGAACACTAGCAGATTTATCTAACTCTAAGGCGGTCTTTTTGCCTGTTACGCCAATGAAGAGCAAGCTGCAAAGCTGAATGGGTAGTCCAAGGAGGTTGGGGGTCAGTTAACCTAAGCCATTTGTTCACACATCGCCGGCCGAGAACTCAGCTACTCTTCGCTTGTAAACTCCCTCTTGTGTAATGGGTCGCTCTTGTAGGCATTCTGCTGGCTCTGCGTCTGCAGAAGAGAGGCACCGGTGGAGTAGACACCGCCAGCACTGATGGAACATTTGACATTTCCAACCTGGACCGGCTGGGATTCTCGGAGGTGGAGTTAGTACAGCAGGTCGTTGATGGCGTGAAACTGCTCGTCAACATGGAGAAATGCCTAGAGAAGGGAGAGGATATAGAGTCAATGCTCCCAGCTAACTACCAAAGTGACAAGAAGGTAAGAGGCAGTTATTCTGGACGGGCTGAAGGGAGAGAAAGTGGACTGATTGCCCTCAGAGTGCCAAGCATTTAATAGTTTGCTATCTTAGCTGGGTAAAAAGAGCTGACGACGTTGTCTGGTTCTTCCCAGCTCAAGCTCAAGGTCATATGCCAATGAGGATGAGCCTTAGCCATCCTGTTGAGATGACTATAGAATTGGCAATTGCTAAGGACCAGATCCGGAAATCCTGGATTATTGGTTGTTATGTCAAGAACACACATCGACTACATAGGACCCACCGCAGCCAGGAACGCGTCATTTTCCCATTTTGTCAAAGAACAGACAACTCCGGAATAGTTGAACTGCAAACAGCAAATATCAGAGACTAGGTTCAAGTTGTCCACAGTTTGGAATGCCTAAATATGACTGCCCAAGGAGTCGGCCAAGTGACTGAGGGCAGATTCATTTAAGAGAAAGACTTTCCATTCTGTAACTTGGGTTAACTCTGTGCCCATCTTGTAGCATTGAGTAGCGGTACACGTGCTCCCTATGCCTTTTTAGAAGCAATTGCACACCGCCGATTACATCGCCGAATGCAAAGACTCTGGCTTCCCCAAGCTGGACAAGCACAACAACTGGATGAGCCGATGCATTACTGAGGATATCTACAACAAACTGAAGACCGTAGTTACCAAGAACGGAGTCACTCTGGAACACTGCATACAGACCGGTCAGTGATTTAATTATCAAATAGGAAAGACTGTGACTAGACTATGTTGCCATCCCGTGTTCGATTGGTCCACCAATGAGCATGAACCTTATGGGACAGATCCTACCAATTCAACTAGCCTCAGATTGGGATAGCCAAGTGCCTGAGTAGAAAAATGACCCGGTTTTGGGAGCGCCATCCCGTGATTTGGCCTATTGGCATGTAGCAGATGATGGGCATTGGGGTTTCTGTTGCTAGTGTTTGACTTCAACAAGCTGTGCATCATGATTGCAGTAGTAAAATTCTCACTAAATCACATAACGAACTCCTTGGCAAAACCTGAGCTGACATTCCGTTCATATCGTTTCCAACCTAGTACAATTTTAGTTCAAGATAGAATATCACTTGTAATCACTGATAAAACTACTCGATCCTCATCGAATATGAAAGCTAAAGTTCTGTATTCGGGTGACTTGCTCCCATACCAGACATAACTCTTTCTCTCACATTCAACCATTAATCTCTTGCAGGTGTTGATAACCCTGGCCACCCTTATATTATGACTGTCGGTATGGTGGCTGGAGATGAGGAGAGCTACATTGACTTTGCTGAACTTTTCGACCCAGTAATCGACGGCCGACACAACGGATACAGCAAGGTAGATTGGCCAAGTGTCTACATAAGGTTGAACATAAACAAAAACAAATTGGTGATCGAGTTTAGTGTTGACCCCTGAGACATATATGATGTTTGTCCATGAATGGCTGTAGGGACATACCTACTATAAAGAGCTGAAAGACAGTACTCTACTGCTTGATAGTGGTCAATGGTCTGTATGTAATATGCTCTATTTACAGGATGCTAAGCATGTGACCGATCTGGACAGCTCCAAGCTCACCAACGGAGAGTTTGACTCAGACTTCGTTCTTTCATCTCGTGTACGTACCGGCCGAAGCATCCGTGGACTTCGACTTCCTCCGTGTAATGACCGAGCGGAGAGACGCGAAGTGGAGCGCGTGCTCGTCAACGCTCTGGCTACTTTCGATGGACCCCTCAAGGTAAATTAGAGCGAAATTAGAGCAGTTCTAGCGTTCCAAGGCCTCATATCTATACATGTGTAGAATACCTACGTTTCTTACTGCATTTCAATAAAGCATAACGCGTGTGTCGCCTTGACGATAAAAGGACCTTTTTCTGCCAGGAAAGGATCTAGTGATCAATGTGGGTGAAATTGTTGTTGTTATAGAAAGAACAAGAACCCCCCTCCCCCTGTCATCTCGATACAATGGAACTTTTCCTAATAAATCTAATAAATCCTCTGCAAAAGGTTTTACAGATCAGTTGCGATTAGGTCTGGATGTGTTTGTAGTCTTATTGGGTGAATTAACGAAAAGCCAAGCAGCCAGATTCAATTTCGTGTGCAGTTTAATAATATATTAGTTCCTGTAGTCTGTGTAAAAACAACGGCAGTCCAGAATACAGAGGACAGCAGCAGCGGCAGCAGCAGCGTGCCCCTTTGGGTGCGGTATTGCGTTATTTCCTTGTCCTATTTCTTCTGCGTGTGAAAGGACTTAATCCACAATATTTTTCAGGGCAAGTACTACCCACTGTATAAGATGACTGAGAAGGAGCAGGATCAGCTGATCGAGGATCACTTCCTGTTTGATAAGCCCGTCTCTCCTCTTCTCCTTGCTTCCGGAATGGCCCGTGACTGGCCAGACGCTCGTGGAATCTGGCACAACGATGCCAAGAACTTCCTGGTCTGGGTGAACGAGGAGGATCACAGCCGCGTTATCTCCATGGAGAAGGGAGGCAACATGAAAGCCGTGAGTTAGCTAGTCGCTCTATTCCAAAAGTCTTGCCACAAACTCGTGTAACAAGGACTCTGCATTGTTTTTGCCTCTCCACTTGTATTAGTTCATCACCATTCATTCCTTTGGTTTCAATTGTTTGAGGTGTAACAGAAAACCTGCTGGTTTGATTTTTACATTGTTCATGCTTTGTGCTGGTCAATTAAAAGTGGACTATATCTAGTCGACCTCGGTATTAAACACCATATTGTGTTCTCGGTTATCATCCAGGCTGGTAGAGGCAGCCTTTGGCACATCTTCCATCATAAAAAATTTCAATTTTTTTCCTCCAGGTCTTTGATCGATTCTGTGACGGTCTTGGAAAGGTTGAGGCTGCGATGAAGAAGGCAGGCAAGGAATTCATGTGGAATGAGCATCTCGGCTACGTGCTGACCTGCCCATCTAACCTCGGTACTGGACTGCGAGCCGGCGTACACGTAAAACTGCCCAAACTCGCCAACCATGAGAAGTTTGCTGAGGTGAGACTCCTCCTCCCTTAAAAATATCCTCTGGGTAAATCCGTCAGTTTTCAATGTGGACACATTTGTCTGGTTCTGTGAACAGGTGCCCACGGCTGTGAGCTGATAATGTCGATGGTCATGCTATTTTGCTTTGTCTGGTACTTCGAACTTTGGTACCAACTTCGCTAAAGAAGCCATTGATTATCTCAAATGCGTTGACATTAAAATCAAACGTGTTCAGGGAGTTAGGTAAGGCTCCTCCAAATCTATATCATCAACTATCTCTACTCCTGCAACAGAGGTGTAAAAGTCACAACTATGCTGACATGTAATATCACATGGGACTTAAACCGTGTGGACTTTTAATCAAGTGCTAATGGAGAAAAAGACAGAGTAACCCCCTTTCCAATCACTCTGCTTTGAAAATCTCTGAAACACTGAATTTGTTATTGCAGGTTTTGCTGGCTCTGCGTCTGCAGAAGAGAGGCACCGGTGGAGTAGACACCGCCAGCACTGATGGAACATTCGACATCTCCAACCTGGACCGGCTGGGATCCTCAGAGGTATGGCTTCATACTCAGTACTCACCGAGAAGAGATCACGTTGAACCTTGGTCATAGTACTATTAGAGCGGTGTAGTTTACTGCCAGTGACACAATTCCTTACATTGTTGTGTGATCTCCATTATCTATGAGTGGGAATGGTGTGAAAAAAACCATTGTTCCAACTTGGGGATGATTGTGTGTATCAATAAGCATGTAGCTCATCGAAAAATGTACAATCATACAACCCCTTCTGCCACCTTCCCTAAAACACACATGGTGGGTATACATTTTTCGTATAACGGTTGGATTCTGTCATACTCATACTTTTAGATCAAAAATTTTGCTGAGAAGTGCTAAGCTTTTTCCCATAGCGAACGGTCATGTGGGGCGGTAGCTGCTCGGGGGCCAACTTGTACCGGCAAGCCTAGGATCTGGTTATGTATTATGTTCTTGCTACTTGTATATTCACCACACAACCAGGTGGCGTCTTACAGCATAACCTAGAGAGTGATGCCGAGTTTCTTTTGTGATTCCAGCTCGCTCAAGTACAAGCAGTGGTTGATGGAGTTCACCTGCTCATCGAGATGGAGAAGAAGCTGATGGCTGGAGAGGCAATCGATGACCTCGTTGAGAAAGCCTGTAACCCAAAGGTGAGTATCTCTTCCCAAACCAACCCCCATCAGCCTACTTCTCAACCATAAAACGCCTCTATCCGTCGAGGGAGAATAACTCAATGCCCCTATTTCATTTCACACCCCTAAGCTTGTTCCATGTCATCAAAAATATCCGCTATTAGCACTTGACCTTTTTATTTCTCTGATGTGAGCGTAGTTGCCCAGCGAACCCACACATACATGTATATAAAAATATATCCTTGACCTTTACAGAAGTAAATGTATGCGTTGGGACGGTAAGTCGCTGCAGCCAGATTTATCATTCATGATGCATCATGCTTTAGTTCAGTGTGTCTCTCGTTCCGTCTTCCTCAGGATAGCTGTTAGTTGCCAGCCAGCTGATCTGCTAGATGCAGACGGAGCTTGTATCTGATTGGTTCCTCATGCCGCACCCAGAGAATAAGATAGATTAGCCCAATCTCTCGCGCAAAATATTTACCCAGTAGAGCTTGGCTAACTTTTGGCCTGGCCTCTGTATATGTGTTAGTTGATTTTGTGACATTCTGGGCTGCAGTTGCATCAATGGATCCCCACTTTGAGCTGCCCATGGCAAATCTAAGATTTCTAACACATGTATGAAGACCAAGCCTCACATAGACTCTGCCAGGTCTGATTGTCAGGCTGATTTATCCCGTAGCATGGTGTGGTTTCCTGTGTGCAACCTCGCCATTGTACTTTTTCTGGCAACCTGGCATCGTATCTCTTGTTGTAGGCGGCTGAGGAACAATCGGCTGCCGCAGAGGAGCAGCCAGCAGAAGAACAGAAGCCCGCTGAGGAGGCAGCAGAAACCCCCGCTGCCGAGTAGATAAAGTCCCTTACCACCGACATGCCTCATTCTCCTGCTGGCACTGCCCCCTACCTATAATGCGCGCACGCATTCTAATCTTTTGTGTTGAATTGTTCTTGTTAATATGGAATTAACTCTCTCAAAGTCTGGATTTAGAAAGTTTTATTTAATGTGCGTCTAACCCAAGTCACTGTTGACCGGCCGCGCGTTGGTCAGTTTTTTCGTGGATGGCCCAGAGTTAATATTCATGTATTTTGATACCAAGTATGTTATCTATGTACGTAATGAGCCGAAAAATCTCAATAAATCGCTGTGGGTTTTCACTGAGCTTTTCGATTAGCACTCATCTACTTAGTAGTATGTCATTCTCACTCATTGCAGAGACCACTGATATAAAGGAGTGCAGACACTTCAAACTGTGACCCAAACAATCGATGCGTCAGTCAGGCTAATTGTGGAAAATTGATGTATCAACATTGTTGTTTTTACCTCTTTCACCTCTAGCTGAATTGGGGGATCAATAATTGGCAAGGGGTTGTAATACCTAACAGAGTATATGCAATCGGCTAACCTAGCAGGTGGATGTTTGGATGGATGAAAGCTTGCTGCGATGAGACAACTTCACGTTACATTATCCGTGAGCTGCCTGGGTCTCCAACTATGTTTCCCAAGTTTGTGGAAATGTGTGTAGCATAGTGGCAGGAATCCTAGCCCAATTAAAACTGATTCAAAAACCTATTCCCAAAGTTTTAGTCTACCCAGTAGCATGGAAACCACCTTGTAGACTGATGGAACATTCAGTTTGACGATGACCTAAACACGTTAAACAGCTTCCAGAATTGAAGCTGTCATTCAGCACCCCTCTTGGATCCACCTTTTTATGTCTAGTATCGATTTCTAGAGCCGCGATCAGACAAAAGCAAAAGTGAGCTGTACACGCTACAGTTAACCAGTGGATGTCTCCAGCGCAGCAAATTTATTATAGTCTGTGCTGTCTGGTTACCTGAACAGGTAAGTAAGACTATTGCAGAGGCACTTTGTCGACGCATAATCTTTGTGGGCATTAGGTCATTCTATTTAGAGGACCTTTTAAACATGAGGCTTGTTTTGAATCGATAAAGATCTGGGAATTATGTGACAATTTCATACTTTCAGTGGGAGCCTGATTTTGAGCGATGTAGTCACTGAGGCAGTGAGCCATCCCACTTTCCCTTCCCACGTATAATTACCCCAGAAATATCCTCTTCGGGGGAGGGGGTGCTGGTTAACTGCCAGTCAAGAAAACTTTTTTGGACATGCATTTCATTTCGGTCACAATCCTTTGCAGTTTATGGACTCCGGGTACAGTATATATCTTACAGTAGAGCATGGCTGAGCAACCCCTTTTGGGAATGGGCCAGCATTTCAAGTAAACACTCCATGGACTGATCTTTTTAATCCTAAGGGCATGAGTGCACCCCTGAGTGCCGAATACCAGTTCATTTTAGAGTCCAAGAGGAAGGAATCCAACAAATTCAATATGATCGATAGACCAAATATAATGGCAGCCTGTACTGGTCAATTTTTCAAAACTGAAAATATTGGTATTTCATAGCCGGATATTTCCGTGCAGTTGCGGGGTCAGGAAGTTACCAAAATACATCTAACGAGTCAATGGGCCTACTAGGATAAGTTATGGTAATGGGGTGATAGGGATTGGGCACGAGTGCACCTTTTGATGATAGTGAATGACAATTTTGCGGAATCACACACAGTCATAAGCCTGTCATACCTGTGTATAAAGAACGATATGTACATAATGCCCTAGCTGGGTTTATTGATCATGAAAGCACTGTGGTATTTTTCTCCCATTGGTCATACCAGTGGGGAGACACTTTTTTCTATATGTATTGATAAAGGGGGGGGGGAGTGCTCAGTGGCTAGAGCGCCTGACTTGAGAGCGTTTACTCGCTTGCCATGACAGGCTCAAATTGTGAGTATGAGCCCCTTACATAACTCCTGGCTCTTATTGCTTTAAAACAAGGCTCTAGGTCACAAAAAATGCTTAACGCCCCTATAGAACTGCCAGATTAAACGGTTGAATAGCTTTAAACTAATTTATAGTTCACATAGATTCTACATTATTTCATACAGATTATGAGGTATTCAGGTATAAACTCAATCACTATTAGAATTAGATCTGATAACTTCATTTTAAATTAAGGGTTCACTGCTCATTCGTACTCCCAATGCAACCTAGACTAAGCTACTTGATTGCTGTTTTGTGCACCCAGGTAGGCGTTGAAGTCAATAAAACTTTGCATTGGCAGTAGTATACACAAAAGAAAGACTATAGTAGATGTTTGAATTAACTTGCCTCAGCTCAACATAGCCTACAACTATACCCACAATAGTTAGCACAAATTGGCTATTATAACACATATTCTAGTTTAAATACCTAATCTCCAAAGTCACCCCTATGTCTCTATCAATATGTAATGATTGATTACTACAAACATCACTAGAACTTCCTATATCAATGAATTGTGAACTGTGCCCATGTTCAGTCAACTCATATAATCTGATCGCAATTGCTTGTGTGCCTTCGGTAAAATTAATGGAGGCCCCAACCCGTGGATAGAAGGGTAAAGATCATTCTGATCTCCAACCGTCCATGTATCGTCGTTGATTCAAGGTCAACCATGGGCACCTAGTGAAGGTGATGTTCAAGCAGTTTTCCCTCACTTTTAAAAACCAATTCATGCGCAAGTCAGGCTTTCTCATCAAGAATATGGTCCTGTTCGAGTCAGAAGGACAAACATTATGAAGTTTTGATGAGACTAGAATTGTCTTCATTACCTGATCAACACTCCATTGTTTGAACAAATCAATTCCTCAGGTTTATATGCTGGTTATGTTCCAAGTCTCATTGCAGCTACGGTTTGATCTAGGACATATATGTCTAGCTAAGCTATTGTCTAATCCTTGTATTGATGGTGCTTGGGTTCGTTTACGAGATGTCCCATAATCCTCTTGCCATATTCAATAAATAGCTTACTAAATTAGCCCGGTTAGTCTGGCCCCCAGGTTGTAGAAATATAAGACTGTAATGTATATAATTACACTCTGCCAGCAAGTTCAAACACCCTGATACAAATATAGAAGTTGTCAACTTCTTGTTCAATTACAAGTAGGGCTGCCTAAAGATTCCCACTTTCATTCTGGAGATCCCGAGATTCGTCCAAAAGTTTGAAGTATTCTCCCCTTTATCGATTCATTCATGGCATCAAAGGACAAAGACAAAGAAAAAGTGTGAAAACAAAGAAGACAGGGGACTCACAATAACGGCCAAATCAAACAAAATGAAGCAAATGATTACTGAATACTGATACTGAATTCACAATCATCAACCTGAGTCCCTGACAACAGCCTTAATGAGCTTTTACACTTGAGTTTTGAAGAGGATATGATCGTGAATCAAGTTGAAAAGTGATAAACTCTATGGAATGGAACCAGTTGACTCGGTTGCAGCTGCTGCAGTAGTATATGTGATATGACTATAATTAGGGATGATAGTACCCTGCGAGGACTATTCGTAGTTATAGGGGGGGGGGGATCTGTGGGTTAGGAGAGGATAACTCTACGGTAAGCTAAAGTTCATTCATGGAGATTAGCAGTGGAACCAGGAGAGACAAGCCCATGAACCCTGATTGGCTGAACGTAAGCTCAGCCGGTGAACAGGAACTATAAAAGAGGGATGCCTGACGTGTGTATGTGAGAGAGAATGGTGCGAGAGTGACTGGAATAAAACTAAACTACATACATAGCGAGATTGCCGGCTATACGTAGAGGAACCTGACGAGCTCTATGACTAAGACAGTTAGATAATAAGTGATGACTCACAACTATAACCTATCGGTTGTAGGAGACAGGACGACAACGGTGTATAGTAAGGAGATCCCTAACTACAGACAATTCTACACAGACAGTTTAGACCGGGATTATATCTACCGGCCTATGGTGTAAAGTGTATCTGGGATTACCCCGTGTGGACGCTGTTTACGACGTAAGTTGATACTGTCCCACCCCTGTGGACACACTCTCTCTATCCCTCCTTCAGATCACGCTTGGGAAGCAGTTGGTGCTGACCTGTAGGTCAGTTTAGGCACTCAGAGGAGTCTGAAGTTCTAACCCATCTAGGCATAGTCTGGTTAGAGCAATGCCTCGTAGTCAATGCGTACACAACCAGACAAGCCCCCAGTCAGGGTAGAACATATGCGAAACAATTGCTGACAATTGACAGCACTGAATGACATTGGTTTGATTTACTATTAGCTCAAACTTTCTCCATCATTCGGTCACTTCAGGTTATAGTAAACATCATTCAATTATTTATATTGAAATAATATTTACATTAAAATTAACAAGGTTATTTCCACATGCACAGTCTACTTCCAAGGCCTGGTCATGTATGCCAGCCCCCTTCCCTTTACCACCGCATGGGAGCCCCTCAAACAGTTAGTTCCAGGCTCCCACAGGGCAGTTTACAAAAGCGGTGATATCACTGAAAATGGGCGTGATTTCTCGGTGTATCAACGATGGAGATTGGACGCCCCATGCTCTACATTTTTCTATAGGTGAGTGAACTGTGTTCAATGGCAGCACAGATTTGAATTTGTCACCTAACCGAGTTCGCTCTTATCATCGGAAGTGGAAAGTCTTCGGACGAAGATAAAGTTTGCACTATCATTGGTCACCGCTTGGTCGGTCACCTCTGGAAAAAAGAGCATGCAGGGGTCGGTCTAAACCAGTTGCCCCAGATTCCCAAAACCAGAAAGACGTGCAGCCTAAAGTATGAATCATTGTCATCAGCGGAGTTTTATTTTACAACAGAATTCCACTCTCTGAGCTCGCATCGGGAAGAGCGTTGTCATAAAAAGTACCTGCTAGAAAATGGTGGATACTCCTGTGAAAAGTGCTGTTCCATTAGGTTGGTGGTGGAGATTTTATTTCTACGGACTTCAAGGATTCGCTGATGAGATCGCTTTTACGTCCGTGTTCAACTTCTTCAAGACGGGTGACCCTAAACTCCAAGGTCACTCAGCGATATCATCATTTTTTATATACGGATCTTGTTCCCTGTTCGCTGAGCAGATGGTGTACTTAAGACTGAAAGATTATCCACGATGGCATAGATACCCTATTTATCTGGCTCTGTGTTACATATGGGAACTGTCTAGCGGAGCCGTTCTCACCATGTTCGATGCGTGTCCGTGGGACTATACGGAATATGATTATGATTTCTGCGGCCTCATCACCCTAGAGTACGCACCGTTATGGCTTACGCTATCAATACTGTTTGATTTTATGTGCGAATTCATGCTGTCTATACGTATGCC
>Ga0224511_10000784_pt1 | contig 16849 bp, 9 predicted proteins | sample SF_May12_sed_USG_2_FD_169988 | JGI IMG/M metagenome (GOLD analysis project Ga0224511, IMG submission 169988) | Sediment microbial communities from San Francisco Bay, California, United States - SF_May12_sed_USGS_8_1 | ecosystem: Environmental > Aquatic > Marine > Sediment | place: USA...
AATCACCAGATACAGCAGTTTCACTTCAAAGTTTGGCCAGAAAGTAGCGTACCCTACAGTTCGTGGAGTCTTGTCAACTTTTGGTGCACTGTGGATACCGATAGCTCGCTGAACGGTGCACCTATTGCAGTTCATTGCAGGTGAAAGTGTACCTATTGGTTTTATTAGCGCAAACAAATCATTCTAACGTTGTTCGATTTAACCGTGTTAGTGATGGCTGCATTTTACAATAATCTCATAACTTAATATTTAACTTCAAGTACCACAAAGGCGACATGTTCACATGCTGTTTTACATATGTCCCATATGTCATTATACATACACATATATACATTATACGCATACGCGATTTAAAATTAGTATGATTAAAGATATAAAAATCCTACATATTATGTGCTTACATGACAAATATCAAATTAATTTTTTCAGTTCTGGAGTGGGTCTAACTGGTACGTTTATCGCCCTTGACATTCTAGTGGAACAAGCAAACGTCGAGAAACAAGTCCAGCCATTCAAAACAGTAAAACGCCTGAGAAATCAAAGACCAAACATGGTCCAGACGAAGGTACACCAACACTTAAATGACACTATAACTTATCACTATTAAAACGCTTGATCAGCATTTAAAGGAGCACGGCACATATTTATAAAGTATAACGTTTGTAGGAAAATAGTCATGCTTTAGTATATATGTATATATATGGGCCAAAACAGGCGGTGTAATTATACTTGATACAAAGTAAATAAATTAAGGTAAGGTGTAGTTAATTAATTCCGAGCTCATCGTCAATGTTTTTCTTTTGCATACTGTATTGGTTGTAGATTAGTGTCAATATGCTAACGTAATGTTCCTTTTATTATATACCTATTGCATAACCTTTTTTAAAGTTTCAATCTAAAAACAACAGATTCTACCAAACGTTACTCTCGTAACTCACTTAAAATAACACAGCTGTGACGCCACAGCACGCTTGTTATTGACAACAAATGGAGGGAGTGTGATACGGAATTTTACTCCGTTACACACTGTGAAATCATGTCACGGAACGTTTAATATGGTTTGTTGTATTCGTAAGCTTGTATCGTATACAGATCATTTATAGGTTTATAATAAATATATTAATTTATTAAAAAATTTGACCGATGTAATTGTGTAAAAAGATATCACAATCAGCTTTATAAGTCGAGTACAGGGTGACAAACTATACACATAATATAAACACATTGTAATAAAATTTATATTTTACGTGTAGTCATAACTTTATTATCTTTAATCTCTTTTTTATAATTTCCATTTACAAACTGAAGAATATATAATATTTCATTTATTTACCAGCTTACGCATACCAAGATTTGCAACAAATCTAGTTGTAGAACCATAAGTTAAATACATTTACTATGACGACATACGTGTATTCCTGGCGTTAAGTATTGTTTCAGGCCCAGTACGTTTACCTGCATGAAGCTTTGGTCGACGCGTTGTTGATGATGGTGCAGCACGTGCGAACGGACCAGTTCTCGTTAGTGGTTCAACACATGCTAGGCAAAGACATAAATTCAGCTAAAACAAGAGTTGAAGACCAGCTTGAGGTAAAAAGTAAAAGTTAATCCAGGTTTTAACGTCTGACTATCAAGCAAGGGTTGAAGAAGAGTTTGAGGTTACACAAGAACTACAAAGTAATATTTCCTTAATTTTTACGTAGTCAAGTTGGCTTAACAACTACATGTAATCAACGAGATCACGGTCTGGGTGTTAATGAAGTAAACTAACTAGTATTTCCAAACCGTTGTTTTTATCTGTGTCCAGTTTTTATTCAACAACATTATACATACATAAAATAATTACAACAGTACTACAAATGTTTAACATTTTAAAAATAAACTGTAAAACGTAAAGTATACATAGTTCTTAGATAATAAAATGTCGTTAAGTGTTTTTTTGTTTTTTGGTTGTGGTTTATTACAGTATTTATTTATTTATGTGTCGTAGTTGCTCAACGAAAGCGCTTCAAATGGATCACCGGAGTACGGAAATGTTGACACAATTGAATCGAAGAGTAAGATAATTATATATGACTTTGTAATTTTGCGTCTTAAACCTGATTATTTATCAAACAACAATATAAGGTGGGATATCTAATATGTATACAATCGTATTTGAGATTTGTTAACAATATTCGCAAATTAAGATTTAATGACGTTAATGTATTATTTTTATATAGTAATTTTTATTTATAATAATGCTATTATGTTTTTATTAGTTTATTTACATCACTGTTTTAGGTTATATAACGATAATCAATTTACTAATCAAAGATTCCCGTGTTCACCAGTTTAAGCCTCTTTAATATGCAAGCGGCTTTACCCATGTCAAATTATTAAGGCAACTAAAAAACTTATCGCAATGTCCATTATCAAACATATGTGTTTATATTGTCGTTCATCTTATGTCGAAACTTTAGATTTTTATAATTATCATAATACATGTATTGTATTTGTATGGATTTTATGGAGTCTTCTGCGTTTAAAGTGTTGTTGATGATATTTGTACTGCGTGTTTGTAACAAACTGTCATCGAATAAACTATGACCAGACTTTAATAATGTAAAGCCAACATGATAAAATTATATTGTTAGTGTACTGCCCGACGCTTACGAAAGTGAGTTCCACATTTACCAAGGATTTCGCCGTTCTTTTGTTACCAGTAAGATTTTTATAAGGCAACAATTCTTAAAGAAGATGAAAACAAAAATGCTTCTTATTTAAATTAATGCATTTTATTTTCAACATTAAATATTTGTGTTTGAATTTATCATATGACTTCCATTTTTATAACGAAAGCTATAATTATACTTTTTGCAATGCATTTCATTTACACACAACAATATTAAAACATATACTGTTTTTCATAGAACTATACGGGAAAGAATACGTTTGTGATAAGCATGTCTCCGTCAAAGGCAAACATGGAGGACTTCTGGACCCTGATCGATGAGCAGCACGTGACTTGTGTTGTAAGGCTGACGTCACCAGAACGTCAGTCACATGAGGTATGTACATACATTGTTTAAACATGTGTTTAATTTTTATGACGAAATGTAAACAACCGTTTAGTTATTCCATGTTGACTTTTACCTTGCACAAATAATTCTTTGAATCTAATTGTTACAAAAAAGATGTATTAAGGGGTAATAAGAACATGTATGTTTGACTTGCTGTCATTGATAATGTGTGGCAAAAGATTCAGTGGTTACAATTTTGTGTTGTGAATCATAATGAAGAGGTCAAATCTGGTAGAAACCGGTTTTTGTGATGATGGTTTTGTTTTGAATTTATTTTTTAATTTTTGTTTTAGTTGTTTTAATATATCTTTTTCTTTATGTGTGTTTGTAATACGATAACATAAGTTATGATCATCTTCACATAATGCATATACTAAATGTTACACAAAACTCTGAGACAGAGAGTAGACGTTGCAGTTGTGTAACTGCATTTATAATTTTAACACAAAACATGTGGCCGTCCAGAGTTTGAATTTGTTCCTTTTCTTTGTTGAAGAACTGTTATATCAACTGCGCTACAATTATAATTATAGATCTAGTTTGTTAATAAAACATGTATCATTGACAAACGGTACCTCGGTGCTTTACATTTATGTCAACCCTGAATAGAATATCGGATTATTAATCAGTGCAAGGTCAAACTTATCAATTAAATTATTCATTGAGAAAACACCAGAAACGAGTCTCTATTTACGGCAACGTGTCGTTTCATAATGCTAAGTCGTTGTCCATGGTTAAGGTTTACACTCAAACTGCGTGTCCTACGATGAGCTCATTTGCCCCTTACAATGTTCAGCAACCGATGAACGTAAAGACAATCCGTTTTATGAATACCTCTTTTTGTACGTCTGTTTGGATAACGGGACGTATTATGGGAACACCTGCGGCGGTCTTTATCAAACTTGGTGAATATGTTGGTTGGCATAATATCTCGACCAAGTTCTATAACCTGCCAAATCCCCCAGGCACTCCTTAATTACTGAATTTTGGCCCTTGATTTGTCCACAAACTGAATTAGCCGTATCTGCTCTTTAAGTCGAATATCCTGCTCCCAAAAATATTGTCATTAGAATTGAATTTCCCACAAATACGACGGGCGTATTTTGTGTCAGTTTGGCACTCTTGTTTTTTAACGACGTTTGTAATTGGTCGAGCGAGTTAAATGGAAACGTAAAACGTAATGGACATCAACAACAACAACAATGACGTTACGTCAAAAACCATTTGACATAAAATATCTTAAACGCAAACGAGTGTAAATATAAGAAATAAATTTCATGGTTAATGTCATTATCCTTATGTGAAGTCATGATGAAGCATGCGTGAAGTCTTTCGGATTCCAAACGCTTTAACCAGACCGACTGCGTTCATATACAGATACTTGCATCAACCATGAAATTCATTTCTTAATTATCGTAGAGATAACTACTCAACTTTTGACTCTGCTGCATTGTTTCAGGACTATCAATATCTCGGATGTGGTCAAAGCTGTCGGGTTGGAAGATACACAGTAAACTTGGTCCAAGAGAAGAAAAGTATATCACACACAGAAATGAGTTTTTCGTATGGAGATGTTAACAACGAGGTAAATGCAATGTCCTAGAGCTGCGGGACGTAATATGCATTGCAACTATTTTATACAGAAAAATAATCTGTATTCTTTTATGGGTTCAATTAAACTGATGAAAGGAAAAGTCAACTATTGTAAAACCATTCTGCTGTCTTGTTTAAGGACACACACTACTTGAGGATCGTCAAACTGTTTACATTTAACCTCTGGAAGAGTGATCAGGACATTCCGGAAAACGCCGAGGCTATGCGGACGATGCTCGAAGCCGTTTTAAAGTGGCAACCTAACCTCGACGACAATCGACCAATCCTTATTCACTGCGAGTGAGGACACAATATATTGAACATTTTTGTATAACATTGTATTTTTTCATGCTGAAATATTTGTTGTCTTTATTAATACTACTCATCTTGGTAAAAATGACTACTAAGACATATAGACTTTTAAAAGATAAGACAAGACACATCCAACATAGCCTCTCTTTTATTTAAGAACCACATTAAGTAACACCACGTGTTTCTTATTAATATATTATGAAAAGACATTAGCAATTATGTCCTACACTTATATTTTAGTTCAAAGTATTATTGATTGATTATTTACATATGTTTCTTGTAGTGGTGCGTCGTGTTTCATATTCAAAAATATACATGTACATGCAGCTCTAAGACAAATGCATATTTGTATAGTTCATAATTTACATACAACATTTGCAACATTTAATCAGAACGGGGTTTGAACGTAGCGGAATGGTGGCAGTGCTGCTGAACGAGATGTACCGGATACGGAACATGGACCAAATCAACGTGGCGGAAACAGTGAAGTCCATGAAGAGGCGCGACATTGGCATCGTCAAGAGTGCGGTATGTTAGGGATCACAATAATATTATTTTATTCATGTTGTTGTTCGATCATTCAATAATGAAAATAATTCTATAAAATTATACCGGTAATAGCTGTTTTCTTTAAGTATTTTATTCAAGTCTGTGTTTTAGGACCAGTTGCGGTTTTGCTACGAAACACTCCTGGGACATCTGATGGCCAATGGAATCTATGAAATTCTGTAAAAGGCCAAGTATTCATCTCCCATTAACTGGACAACATACATTTGTATGTGTAAATATCTGTTTAAAGACATTATTTAGTTTGTGTAAAATATTCTTACTTCTCTGTTAGGCATACCAGTAAACGTGATTCTGTGTGCACTGTCTGCTGTTTTTAATTGTATTAATTATATTCGGATTCTGAACCATATATTGAGATATTGAGTTTTCTAATGTTATATTCAGATTAACTCTGATATGAATATGAACGGAAAATTTAGCTTTGTGAGATATCTGTTGTGTCGTTTAGCTTTATTGTGTAATGTTTTAACCAGGTTTTCAACGAAAACCTGGTTATTGTAATGCTGAAGTCGCAGCGGGCGGGCGGGTGGGCGTGCGGGCGGGCGTCAACTTTTGGTTTCCGCTCAATAACTTTAGTTTGCTTTTGCCTATTGACACCAAACTTGCTGTATAGGTAGCTTACATCAAGACGCAGCTTGGGATTGCTACCAAGGTGTCTGTGATCAAGGTCAAGGTCACTATTACTAAAATAGAAATTTAGTTTCCGCTCAATAATTTTAGTTTGCTTTGGCCTATCGACACCAAACTTGCTGTATGGGTAGGTTACATCAAGACGCAGCTTGGGATTGCTACCCAGGTGTCTGTGATCAAGGTCAAGGTCACTGTTACTAAAATAGAAATTTAGTTTCCGCTCAATAATTTTAGTTTGCTTTGGCCTATCGACACCAAACTTGCTGTATGGGTAGCTTACATCAAGACGCAGCTTGGGATTGCTACCCAGGTGTCTGTGATCAAGGTCAAAGTCACTGTTACTAAAAATAGAAATTCAGTTTCCGCTCAATAACTTTAGTTTGCTTTGGCATATTGACACCAAACTTGATGTATGGGTAGCTTACATCAAGATGCAGCTTGTGATGGCTACCCAGGTGTCTGTGATCAAGGTCAAGGTCACTGTTACCAAAAAAATAGAAATTCAGTTTCTGCTCAATAACTTTAGTTTGATATTGCCTATTGACACCAAACTTGCTGTATGGGTAGCTTACATCAATACGCAGCTTGGGATTGATACCCAGGTGTCTGTGATTAAGGTCAAGGTCACTGCTACTAAAAATAGAAATTCAGTTTTTCCGCTCAATAACTCTAGTTTGTTTTGGCCTATTGACACAAAACTTGCTGTATGGGTACTTTACATCAAGATGCAGCTTAGGATTGCTACCCAGGTGTCTGGGATCAAGGTCATGGTCACTGTTACTAAAAATAGAAATTCAGTTTCCTCTCAATAACTTTAGTTTGCTGTGGCCTATTGACACCAAACTTGGTGCATGCAACCAATGCAACCAAATAACGACATCATTTTTTCATCACTACCATCTTTCATTTCTTATTCCTGTCACATAAATACTTGGTTGAATCGTTGAAAACCTGGTTTCGTCGCATTGCGGCGTTTCTTGTTGTTTTTATTTGTACATTTTACTTTATTTTTGTATTTTATTGCTTTTACAATGTTCACACACCTTCACATGATCTGAGGCTGTTCCGTACTTTAGTGTTCTAAAACGCAATTTAACTGCATCATGTTCCTTTTTATTAAAAGACATTTGGTGGATCTGTACAACAACAACAAAAAGATGTAGTGCTTAACTTCCCAGTATTAAGTGATAAATGTCCTTGTTTATTCATGGTACATCATCTGATGATATATGATCATTAAATCCTGACATGTATACGTGTACAGCACTATTGTAATATAACATGTCAGTTCTAATTTGCAACAGAAAAATACCAGACTCTAAATCATTCATTTTACGTAGTTGCTCGTTCAGCTGTATCAAATAACGAAGTGTCGGTGTACCAGTTTCCATAGCATTAATTTTGTATATATAGCCACCAGTTCTCATCTGCTGCTTAATTGCTACAGTTTATTGACGAGCTTGATATTTAAAGCGAAATGGGTTAGGCACGCTTGCAGTGGTTTAAGAAATTACAAGTAGATCGAAACGTGTAGACACAATGTCTTCATTTGTTATTTTGGTTTTGATTTTACGCTATTTTGAACACTCATTACGTCATATCGCGGCTTTCCAAATACAACATTTTTTGGCATGATGTGCCACTCATTATACGCATAATCCAGAGAGAGCGTCCTTGTGTCATAACTGACTACTGCGCTATTTGAAACTTATCCGTGAAGCCGATGGCGGAAGAAATCTGTCATAACCAAAATACTATACAAGTTAGGTAAATGATTTGTGGTTGGAGCTTAGGACACCTGGACTGACAGAACGAAACCTTCATTAGTTGTCGAGAACAGTATTACGGACAGAGTGTGCATACTGGTGTTATAACGGACAACAACCTTTTTTGCAATCGATTCAGCTGATCAATGTGGGCAGAAATCTCTCTAAATCTAGTTGTTACACGAGATATGTGACTGATTTTAATTTCAACACCTGAATGGGCAGAATGCGACTTTAGCCAACATAGCTGTCGTGCCCGGATTTCGGATTATGTGCGCTATTTATTGACAAAAGTCATGTTTTACAAAATGAAATGAGGACTAAAGGTTTTGTTCTATTTTGTTTAATTTATAATAAGCCCCCTAACGTCGAAAATCTACATACGATTAATTTCCAAACCTCCTGAATTAAGAAAATACGTGTGTTGAAAATACCCGACGACTTTATATTAAAATTTCAACATTTAGGGTGGTTTCCTGACATATACAAACTGTTGCACATTTTTGCCTATTATATTATCGTTTTCATTTGGAGACTTGCGTAGTCTGTACTCACTTGAATACATATATTTTTATTCTGAAATAAGCTTTGATTTATATCGATTTGTGTTTCATAATGTGGATTGAGAGTTCGTTATCATTCATGTTCATTGACATTTTTAAAATCATACTAAATATCCAATAAAATAAAAATAACTGCGATAACGCTAATTACTTTTGTCCGCCCTGAGAGAATTAGTCGAATTGGTTTGTTTGGATGCAGTATGTCTTAAAATAGACCAACAAAGAATAACAATTCGGAAGTCGTTTATTATTCTAAATGGAATGGTAAAAAAATGACAAAAATGTTTAGATAATAGCCTTTCATGATCCTAAAAAATATATCATGTGTCCATGAAACGTTAAAGTTATTGTAATTTTTTATTAAATTACATGTTGTACACTATGAGAATGAACAATATTTACTTTACTAAAAAAAATATAAACAAAATCAGTAAAGAATTGTTTCTCTAACTAAAGTTTGTATTTTGTCTATGAAAAAATTATGCTACCATATTTTAGCACGGTAGAATAACATTCAAACAGTTCTTAACTTTTCATATATTTTCATATACAAACTATGTTTAATGCATGTTACAATTCTACTAACTTAAATATCTTTAAGGTCAATGCTTTACAAAATTGATAAATTAACTTAATATAAGTAAAGCATGTCACTGCACTAATACTCATTCAATGTGAAGCCGTATCACGATATTATTAAAATGCAATGCTTGTCTTTGGTAACGAGTTGAGTGACGGAAATAAACGCTTATTGTATATTGATGACAATCAAATACGTTTTTTAACAAACCTTTATAAATATTTACGCCAAACATTTCCTTATTTCTATTAAAAATTTTCCCTTGCAATTATAATAAAAGTAAAAAATAAAATTCAACTCGAACTCATGTACATGTACTAGTTTATTATCACACTGTTCATACAAGGTTCCAGACGCTTTGTGGCGCGTTTGAAAATGCTGCATCAAACACACACGGTGCCGACAAGTCATTAATAAATGTGTTGGCTTTTACTGACAAATAAACCTAACAATCAACAAGATAAGCAACTGCAAGAATACATTTAGTTGTTTAATTTCACGTGTCCAACGTTTAGACTAAACAGAGGAGTTCTTGTTATTAAACGCATGTGATATTCGTTAATCATCCCTCATGTATATTTGAATAATATTAATGATATGTCAATGGATCTCAGATGTAAAACGTAAGCGTATGCTGACCAAACCACTTTTCACTAAGCTGCACATTAGCTTTGAACTATCCAAGTAACACTAATGTATTGTTAAACTAATAACCTATGGGGTTCCCGTTATCACTTTACCAAATCTTTCCTGTGGGTTATACTGCATAACCCACATCGAAACCAGTGTCATTGTTTGAAATTAATTACTTACACGTAGTTTATTTACACCGGGCATGCTGGTGAGGTGCCTAACCTCGGACAGATGCTAAATCTCGGAATCTTTTAGTATGCCTACATTTAAATCATTAATATTTAAACTCTATTCCTGCAGGAAACCTTTTCACTTGGCACAAGATCCCAGTTAATTCCCCTTGGTTGACCAGGTTACGGAAGTAGATTAGGACAAATTAGGTCCTCTCTATATTGTGTTTGTTTTTGGGTGTAGTCAGCTTTAATGTATGGTGTGAATGCATTTTTTTAAAGGGAATAGGTTCTAGTTTATGAAATGTAAGCTTTTAGGTAGAATTTTTCCTTTATACATGTTTTTCACACTGTTTCTTTGGCGCAGTTTTACTGTAAACAGTGGTTATTATGCCTGCTGTAAGAATTTAGGCAGGGGTGATCACTCTGAAAGAATGTTAGAAAAAATCGAGCAGGTCACATGTACGTTGTTTCTCTCAGATAATTTTCCCTTGGATTTGTCTACTCGGCACAGTTTACTTTCTTTCAATCGGAACATTAATAAGAACGTTATGAGAAATTTCATTTGTATACAACATATAGGAAAATAACTGTTGTCTTGGACCACTTGTGACTGTGACTGTGCACAATACACACGCTAGGGTATTAATCGGAGTAGCGCGATTAGCTTGGTTACGCGCAAACACAGCCCCAGCAGCCGACGAAGCCACATGCCCCACTGCATAGCATTACGCTTTCCGGACTATGCTTTATTATTTAGTAGTAATAATTAAAACTGTGTGTGTATGGTTAGATTTGTTTTGGTAAGGAAACTTATAAAATTCACCGAAAGTGAATAGTTTCATGTTTCAGCTGATGTGCCAGTTTTACTTAACAGTTTACTCACTGGCTTGAAAATGTAAAACAAACAAAACTATTTATTTCAAAAACGTTATTTTTTTGTCAGTTGCTCTTAATAAAACATAAAACGCAAACATACTTTAGCTGTACACAGTCTGAGCGCCATGAATAGAAACGGTTCGGTTTCAGGAAACCGCATCAATCGATGAATAATTATTTTGGCACGATATGCATTTTAAGATAACTTTCTTATGCACAAACAGTGAATATTTAGATGTTAAAGTAGATCTACAAAACAGTCCTTAATTTTTATATATTTTATTTTCTTCGTAGTCGAAAAACATATGATTCAGTGATAAACTGTGATATTATTTAGAAACATAGAGCATATATGATATATGGATGACATTGAAAGAATATAGACTTGCAAGTCAAAGTATAAATAAAAAACGAATATAAAACACTTGTACAATAGCAATAAGTTAATATTATTGTGTTCAAGTCATTACATATCACTTACCATAATAGACGCACGTAAATGAATTTAAATGAGGAAATGCTTAATTGAGAAAGAAACAGCAACACAATAAATGAGAAGAATAAAATGTACCTAAATTACAGTAAATTTACTGTACAAAGCAAAAATAATGAAATATAAAGTAAATACCGATTAAAACAGAATATGAAGCACAATCAACAGCTCTACTAAAACAAAAAACAAACAATCAAATATTTGGTGTGTTTACGATAGTTATTTTGAAACACTGCTTGTCGTTATATAAACATACAAAAATCACTACCAGTGTCTATGCATTCTCCATCCATATTATTTCTAGTTTCGGACAGTTGAAAACGTCGATGCTTATATACAAAAACATATTGAAAGAGACCACTCTGCGGTCTTGAAACTTTCCAGGGCAAAACATAATTACTTTATGAAATATATATTAATTAAAGTACCGTACGGTTTCGATACCCCAAAACGATGGTAACAAGTAAATGTAGGTTTCTTTTTGTGTGTGCCCATGACCAGACCACATGTGAGTCTCTTAAAAGTGTCAATATTCTTGATCATTTGTATGAATACATTCATATTTTAATTTGAAAACAAGACATTCTAAGCTGTTATGGTTAATAGCTAACATACATGTTTGAGTTCTGTGGAACATGTATTTCTATAAAAATTAGACTATGGCACAATATTGTATATGAAACTCTATGTCATGCATGTAGTATTTACAAATACTTTTACGAACAAAAAATGTATATATGTATACTTTACTATGTATTATTTTGTTTACAATAATTCAGTTTTATATCGGTAGTATTGACGCCATCAGCAATAAATAAATATTTAGTAGCAAAATGTCAGAGATAAAACGAAACGGAAGATTGGCCGGCGATACTCTGTTATTAATTGTACTGTGAAATCATTTTATTCGTTGGACAGTTAATTTCGTGTATTTCGTGGTTATGACAATCCACGAATTTAAGATACCAACGAAATGTTAATTAAATTTAATAGTTGTGTGTTCAATTAAAAAACACGAATTCAAGTGTCCACAAAAATGTCCATCAACGTCAAACCACGAAATTCGGTGCCCACAAACCAAAATGATTTCACAGTGTATGAAGTAGTGTAAACGCGTCGATTAATGAGAACATTCTTTTTCACACAGGTACCGGGTAATTAGAAACTGATTAGTCGTTGAACTGACACTTTTCAACAATCATTATATAATTTTTTTTTCCTATTCTACGAATAGTTACCGTTGTTCAGTATAAATTTAAAATTGTGTATTTAAAGTGCATACAATATTCGTTTGGATTCAATGATTAGAATTGTGAATGTTAAAGTCTCGTGTTTATCAATGTCCCGGCAAAATATGGCACTGCTGCGTCATAATTCATATAAATGCCCGGAGAAACATTTGTAACATTTACCCAAACCTGATCGCCTTTCGAGAGCTGTACGAGTGCTTGTGAACTTTGACAAGAATGGCGATCACTTGTACCCAAAATACTACGAGATATAACATTGTTATTGTAAATAAAAGATGTAAATGCATAAGTATTGGGCATATTACACGTTTGTTCTACAAATAGATACAGTCCGGATACTGGCGCTGAGAACTTTCCAGATACTGCGCTATAGCCCGATCCTTCGTTCAAGGTAACGTTCTTGTAGATTATTATCTCATTTGCTTGGAAGCCGTTCTTTTGCAAGCCGTGACTGTGAAACGCAATCGTTGCTGAAACATAAATTTGTGGATTAAAGATAAAAATGTACCGTGACCACTTCTTTAATGATAATAATCGTACGGTATATGCTGTGTGACTGGAAAAATTTAAATTGCTTTCATACTTAAAAAGAAAAATTAGTTGTGGTTCTATAAAACAACAACAAAAATCAATTAAATGCGTACAGACACAGAGGCTAATTAATTTTCATTAGACATATACTATTAGAAAGTTTACCATATTCATGACAACTGTTGACTTTAAGTGTAGTCTAGTTAAACTTTATAAAAAATAACAATAAAAGAAATATTGAAGGAGTCCACACGAAAATGACTATAAATACAAACAGAGTACTTGTCTCCTTACGTCTTACTTTGACACGATAGACTTACTATAATGACTCATTAAACTACGTTTACTAAACCTGAATCTTAAAAAAACACGATGCAAAGAAAAAGAAATGTTCACACAGTCAAGACTAAAAAGGATAATCGCATACATCGTAAGAGCTTAAAGCGTTCGATTCTAAAAAAATATATTCAACGCCGTTGCACTGCATTCTTAAAGGCTCAAAACAGTGTATTATAATCTCATCATTGTTAACAATAGTGCATTTACCTTTTTATCCATATTTTATTTCTAAGAACAGTTACTGTTCACACACACCAATAGCGGTTTTAAACAGAAGGATTACTGTGACTAACGGGTTATTTTTAGGGACCATGTAACGTTTCTTTATAAATGGAGAGCTAATTTATGTCTCAGATTCATCAGGCCCCGATCCATGAACCATCTGTCAGGTGAAATACCTTTAGTAATCATAAGTTTGTAAGAAATAATTTACAAGTTAGCGTGTTGTATTGCGTATATTAAATTAAGGCGCTTAAACGCTAAAACAATTGACTTACGGACAGTCGTCGTTTTTTCGGTCGACCTATGACCTTTGTGGCCAATACAAGAGCCGTAAGAAAAACAGGAATTGATTAAACAAATAATATAATACTTAACCTTAAAGAAATCAATAAACATTTAAGTATCATACGCAGACAGATCGTATTCTTGCAGGTCCGGTCTTCCCTGTTTTCCCCGGTACAGTTGCTGACGGGCATATGGAGGTCCACCACGTGGTTAAGGCAGGTGCGCGTCCTGTGCTGCACTCCCGTATCACACGTCGCACTACACGTGGTCCAAGCCGACCAGGCAGACCAATCCACTGTTTGTATGTATGTTAGATTGAGATGAGTATTATAAAAAGTTGATCCCCATAACATAATGAGGACTTTAACTTGATACGGTATCTTTGCAAATTTTCTAGCAAACCTATTTAGGAAGTTCCCTTCTTAATCTTTACAAAACTTCAAGAAATCATCTTATCATAGCACATGTTAGATTATAACACCAATGTAAATATAACCTAGGTTTTAGAAACATAACGCACAAATAATTTTATTTTAGCATTTTACGTGAATATGTGGATATGCTTATATTAAACATTTTGGTGAAATAGATGATGTCCTGCCACGCGGATCGAATTTGTCAAAGCATAATTTTGAAAATAGAAATATATTATAATTAAACAGCAATACAAGTGTTTCTAGAGAAAATATGAAAAAATAAATGAGGTAAAACATAACGGTAAATCCTCACTTATAAAAGTTTGTTAAATGAAATCATAGAAAAAGCGTTGCAGCGTACCATGACAATTGGCACCAACGCATAGTTCATAATCGTTGTTGTCGCCGTTGCAGTCAAGGCCATCATGGGACGGCGAGGGGTTGTCGCAACTCCTGCCCCGTCTCCGGAGGCCGACACCACACGTGGAGCTGCACGTGCCCCAGTGCGACCATCCGCCCCATCCGCCATTCACTGTAAGTAAATGGTGATGTGTTTGTATACTGCAAAACACGAACGCACCATTGCCTTTTCCAGAATAACGGGCTTGACTTTTAATACGAGCGTTCTAAAAGCCAGTACTACTTGTATATGTACCGTATCAAGTGTTGTATGGAGACTCGCGTCTGGAAACAGCCGTTAAAACGTCAGTTAAAAAACAAAACGTATGCTATTCCTTTTGTACGTTTATGTATCTGTATTTGTATTCGCCTCCGCGACTGCAATACTTTTTTTAACACAGTCGCACATTCCCATTAATCTCACTTTGTGCAAAGAGGCATATATGAAATAGCGCCCCTGTCCTTTGTATTTGTTTTCTTTAATAAAAGCTGAACAAAAAGCATTATTTAAAGGAGAGGCAAAAGAAATTGCAACACCATGATTAAAATCTCGTTTTCCAAACAATATCCAGTGGATAAGATTAGATTAGATTAAATTGACCTAATATAATTAAACTGACCATGACAGTCGGCGTCACTGCAGATTTCATAGTTGATGTTGTCGCCGTTGCAGTGGTTCCCGTCTTTCGACGGCCATGGTGAGTCGCAATTTCTGTCCCGTCTGCGGAGCCCGACACCGCAAGAGGAGCTGCAGGTGCCCCAGTCTGACCACCCGCCCCAAGCCCCGTGTACTGAAAAACAACCCCACACATTTATCTTCCTATGAATTAAGTGGTGAGCCGAAAGAAAGTGAAACTCGTTATAATTTGTAAAGCACATACTCAAAGCACAAGCCATGCGACTGGTATTAACCTTTTATGAAGATGTGTACTCATATATCTAAATGATCGTCCAAAAAACATTGTTTTCGAAAAAAAACACCTAAAAGTGATACAATAATTCAGTCACGCACAGCGTCCGTAATTCGCAGTTTATTACACAGTGCGTGTAAATATAAGCGATTGAGTTATGTTGTATAAAAAGTTGATGATTGAACGATGCTGGTTGATGCCTGTTCGTTGTATTACATTTTTCAGTAGATTTTTGCTCTGGTCAGTTAGGATCATAGATTGTATGTTGTTTACATTAGACAGTTCCGGTCATGTGCTACTTCGCGTCAATGGAGTGGCATTTTTCATTTTCATTGGTAAACAGCTTCAATAAAACTGAGGCTGATTTTTCCCCACGCAAGCTATGTTACGACTTTCCCTTTTCTCAGATAACTTCATCAGAAGTTGAATCAATATGCAAACAAGCCGTCTATAATCAAGTCATGATTTAAGCAAATAACTGGTATACATTGTTATTTTTATGACAGCTAGCTTGTAATTCACATGATATTATTTTTGTTTAACTGTATCTGTATCATTGCCTGGTAAAACACAAATGTGCTCACATAAAACATATTGTCTACCTGGACAGGTATTTAGAACGCAGATGTCCGTACTGATGTCCACACCAACACAGTCGTCACCACCGTTCGCTGGTGGAGGGTTGTCACATGTGCGTGTCCGTGACCGCGACCCACTTCCGCAAGTCACGTCACATACGCTCCATCCCGCCCATACCGACCATCCGCCGTCGACTAGATAGGTGGATAATAAACTCAATTAAATTATTTTGCAATGAAATTATAGCGTTTGTTTAAACAATTTTATTGGCTATATATATACAGTGACGTATTATCTGGTCAATTACTTTTGTTATGTAAAAAGAAATGCGTGTATGGTGATTTGTACATGTGCAAGAGTCTTTAAACTAACCGATCACTTGGCACAAGAATGACATGACTCTTAAGTGATTTGTCATGTAATAAGAACGCTTAACGTATGACTATCCTAATGGATTCACATATTTGCAGCTAGGAAGAGATTTTATACACCTTTTTTAATTTAAAATATGGCATTTTAAGACGATCCATCGCACAACTTTTCTCAGTTTTTGGATTTTTGATTTTATAAACAAGATTGAAAATTTTCATTTTATTCATTTTCAAGGGAGGTAATAAGATGTAAAATTACTTCCCTTTAATTTTATTTAAGCAAATATAGGCAACT
>Ga0224511_10000785_pt1 | contig 16840 bp, 5 predicted proteins | sample SF_May12_sed_USG_2_FD_169988 | JGI IMG/M metagenome (GOLD analysis project Ga0224511, IMG submission 169988) | Sediment microbial communities from San Francisco Bay, California, United States - SF_May12_sed_USGS_8_1 | ecosystem: Environmental > Aquatic > Marine > Sediment | place: USA...
CTAGCGCATGAGCGGAACTCCATTTTCAAATGTAAACAAACAGTCAATGGTCCCTGAGGACCAGAAAAATATGACTACACAATGATGAAGTACGGGGCTAGTTTTATGTCTAGTTTTACTGTTTTTCGATTTGGTTCAATATCTAAAGGTGGGTCTGAAGAGAATTGTTCTTTCAGCTTAAATATGTAATGTAACAGTTGATTGTACTAGTACCCATTTTTATATTATTTGATAACTATATTACCGGTTTAATGTACAAAAAAAAAATTTCAAATTAATTTAAAAACAGATCTAATATTAAATATGTATCTGTTATTAATAAATTGTTCCATTTATTCAATATCGTCATCTGCGCGGTTATAAATATGATCAATAAAATTCGTAAAGAATATATGACCTCAGACAAAGACATACATATTATATCGTAAATATCTTTGTAAAAAACGTATTTGTTTATCTTGATTATATTTGGTCTTAATGGTTACAGCATAAATATAAATCAGAATCATACAATTGTGTTTATCTTCAAATGTAATTCAAAAGGAATTGAAAATGTAAAAACAGATCTAATGATTAATATAACTTTTAAAATAAAATACACAAAACTCATCGCTAAGCTTTAAATTTTATCACAGGTACTTTAGCACAGTTGTCAACCGCGCTTACCGCTCTGTCACCGACATAGTCAACAGTTTAGAAGATGTATAATTGTTTTAACCTAACAGATGCAATATGAAATAAACAAAGCTGAACTATTTTACCTAAACAAAATGTTGCGCTATTTTTACGTCGATACTTATACTTTTATTTGGCAGTTGACCGTTCTAAAGCGGATATAACTAACTGTTTTAGTGTGGTTAACAATAGAATGGTAATACTTTAGGTCGCAATTAAAATGTACTGCATAATAAGGAAATAAACACTCTATAATTGGAAAGTGGACCAATTGTAAAATACGCTTTAAAAATAGGTGGAGCTGATTGTGTCAACTTTTTTCTTTTTCGTTAGGTTTTTATAGTGGAAATATTAGTGAGGATAACGTTATTTCAAATAATGTGAAATCATTTATATTCGTTGGGTATTTAATTTCGTCTATTTCGTCGGTAGGGCAATCCACGAATTTACGATACCAACAAAACATTGTTTGACTTAAGTTATAGTGCATATTATTTGAAATCCACGAGTATAAGCGTCTACGATCATGTTTAATTCGTTAAACCACGACATTTCGTACTCACGAAATGAAATGATTCCACAGATGCGTTTTTGTACGTACATGATGCTAATGAAAATGTACATTGTTTTGAAAATACTTTTAGACAGTGCCTTTATAGTTGCCATTCATTTTGTCTAGTTGTGCCTTCGGTTATATATTTGCTTTATTGTTTGTCTTTTCGTATACATAGGAAATAAATAATGAAGGTATTTAAATAAAAAGCATATTAAAATGATGTTAGACTTTCTTGGCTGTACATGATTCATGTCATAATCACCACTCACCTTTTATTGTCATACACGACACCGTTACTACACCCAGTACGGCTAGCACAACAACTGCTGATTGAAGCATTGTCGATATAAGATGTGGTCGTTCGCTTGTTCGTCCAGAACAGGAATCACTTAAACACAAATTTATCATACAATACACACACTTTTAAACGCAAAGTGTGCCCCTCTATGTAAAGAATTATGTTATGACACATCTGTTTTATTTCTATATTGCAAACATGTAAAGATTACGACTTGTAAATGGTAACGCACATTTGCAGCCATATCGAAGAGCCATGAGACTAATATTATCAAATATGTTTTTAGACGAATCACCAGGTGACTTTTATGTCAGTTAATTTTTAAAACAAAATTTAACACTATGTATAACACTTTGTACGTGTTCACTGGCAGTTACCGTTTAACGTTTTAAAAAAAATCAAGAATGTTGAATTAACATAATTATGTAAAATATTGTTGAGTTATTTGAAAGGAACACTTTCCTTGTCATAAACACAACAAAAATGTTATTTGTCATTATTTAGCCAAAAACACTAGATTTTACGCGTTCGAGCAGAACTAAAAATATACTTAGAATGAAATTTTCACATTTAGTCGTATTGAACTTAGTGCATTAACAAAGAACATCTTAGAGTTGAATACGTGAATCGTCAATAGTTTGTCAAAAAGATATATATTTTGGTTCAAAATGACCTCCATTGTTTACGTCCTACTTTCGCTTTTACTTGCATTATAACCAAAACTTAAAATATGTCTTTTTGATTAAATGTGTTGTCATTAAAGTTCAATTTAAGGTATATATGTGTTTTTGCTTGTTGTGCCTCTTCGTCATTAGAAAATATTATGTTATTGTCTAGGAACGGACCTTATGCAAACCAGAATAAATAATCACGATCACCTTGAGTTAAGTATTTCATTAAGTGCGTGCCTCCTTGTTTAACCAACATTTTTACAGCATCTTAAACTGAAATAACACTGTCAAAAATAATGGTAATTTTTATAATATTCTTAAAAATTCATGTAGAAAAGATGTTTAAGATATTTGACTGTAAACGAATGACACGCCAATTTTCGTAGAAAAGATCCATAATATAAGGTTGATATGAACTGCATAGATGTACACAATGTACAAACTGATATCAATTTTAATTCCAGTTTTAAACAACTTTATGGCTAGCTTTAAATTTCAACAACTTAAAATAGCTTTTACAAATTGAAGATAAAATTAACCAAACCCAGCTAAAAAAATATCCAAGAATTGTATGCATCAAGTAATCGTTTCTTTGAAAATAAATGTTAATCATTGTATTCTACACAAATTCCTTCGTAATTTAACACTGCGATACGTCGTCAATGTAAATAGTTTTATATGTAAAAAGCTAGGACTTACCTCACGCAAATTTTAACGTGTATGGTTCAACACAATACGAAGGCTCACTATATAAATAATAGAACAAAATAGGCTTACGCCAATTGTCAAATTGCTTTTGTGTTGAAGGCAGATGGGAGTGGTTCGTTTGTGACAGCATGAAAAGAAAACAACTTCAACCATCCGTGCAAAGTCACAAGTGTCGTCTGCCGTGCATGACTTACATACTGACTCCTTAACTTCATTTATGTTTTAATTATCTTTATTAAATCTCGGGTAGTGATGTAGTATTATAGGTAATATTATAATATTTTAATTATAAAACATTTTATTGTTGAAAATATATTGTTAAATCAGCAACATACGTCACTGTTGATTAAAACGTGTCGTTTTATTTTTTAGCTGTTTTACATATCTGCATAAAATCTTGGGTAATAATGTTGTATCAATAGTAATATCATAATATTTTAATTAAAACATTTTATTGTTGAATATAATTTGCTAAATCAGCAACATATGTCATTGTTGAGTAAAACGTGTCGTCTTATCTTACGGCTATTTTTCAATATAAAATATGACATATAATCCTATTCCGCCTAATTCACTATACCTTCGCAACAAATGGGTTATGTGCTTACGGTATGTTAAAACACAACATTAACCTATAATCACATGCAATCATGAACCAAAAAAGAGGGTGCCACCCGTATAGTTATTATATAATTGTTTTATAAACGTGCTTTAGCGCCTTCACCTTGGCCCACTTAAAAAGGTAATGGAATAATTTTACTTTATTATTTTAGATATATGTGTAAACAACGCGAAATACTGCACTATTCACTATAGATAACGACTACTTTGTACCAAGCATGTAAGACGTTTGAAACCATTTCAAACGCAATAACAATCACTTAATAACACACATTAAAAGTATATATACTGAATGTATACTGTAATATATGGATATTTGATTTCAAATCACCACAGTGACTACAAACATATTTTATATGATATCTGATGAATATAAAGACATTAGTTTACAGTTTTACGATATATTATATAGAGCAACCTCAAACACAGAAGGAAACAAGTAACATTTAAATAAGATTCCCACTTTCATGACATTTCCACCCGTGAAGTCGACAATGTTCTTAGAAGAAAAATGAAACAGCAAGCAGCTTTAAGATAAGAATATAATACGTATAACATATGGGAAAATGATCAAAAGACATCCAAATGACAGTTATGTGTTGATAAATATTATTTTTTTAATAATAGAAGACTTTCGTGCCATTTTTGAAATATGTATGTTTTCCTTTGATAGTGTTCGTTTTTGTAAAGGATAAAAAAGTTCACGAAAACAGATGTTCTTATATCAAAATATATCTACTTTTACAGTCTTTGTATTTCCTTTGATTTCTGAACTGTGCATGTAAAAGTATATTATTATATTTTATATTAAAAGATAAAGTGATACATGTAGCTATATGATTAAATGTCACTTTTAAATTAAAGAAACACATGTTTTGTACTAATCTACTACCACAGAGCGCCAAGGTAATGAACACCGCTAATTTTCACAGTGACAGAGCAGATGAAATGTTCTGCAACTGACACTAAAAAGACATATAAAAATAAAACATACCCTATCTGTATTTTTCTTTTAGGTTTGGTTTAAAAGGCAAAGGATATTATACCAAGACCCAGTGACGAAGCCGACGCTCCTTAAATCCGATTGCCAGAAAAACCGACCATTCCTTCCAGATCGACAACCTTATCAGAGGACATGGACACGAGTATCTACGTCTCCCACAATACCATCCGCAACTGAACGCTATAGAGGAGGGAGAACCGCCTCCCCATTGGTACGCAGTATTCAGGGGTTTAGACTGTACGCAGTAGGCAAAGGGTCGGTACGCAGTACGCAAACAAACGTAAAGAGAACTCTTAGTCGCTTACCTCGCGCTTATTTTGGACATTTCATAATTTATAAGACTCAACATGCATTATTGCGATCAAAACATTGAAAACTATCAAGCAAACACAACAAAACTAACGTTTGCAAGAATGATTGTGCCTGTGCATGCCACAAACTGTATTTTTTTATGTAAATTGAAACGCTATAAAGGTTTGTTTTTGTTGTTAAACAGTACACAGTACGCAAGGCCAAAACGATGCCGTACGCAAGCTTACAATTAAGCAGTATGCAAGGGGTATGGCGATTTCTCCTCATAGAGATGATCAAGAGCCAGCTTAAGTAAATCGTTTCCAGCAAGAATCATTCATTAGGGTATCCATCGACACGCAAACACGAACGCACGCACACACACATTGTACTTTAACAAAGAACAGAAGTTGATAATGCTTCAAAGTCAGAAAACTCGTCGCATAAAAAATATGTACATTAATAATTTCAAACAAATGCAAATGTTGTGTTTTGTGATGGACCTCTGGGGCCTGCAATATTATTGCCTTGTTTAGCATTTTATATGATATATGTTGAACGTGTAGTGTTGTTTTGTGAAATAAGTCACTGACACATTCAGTTAGTTAACTAAGTATTATTTAGTTATTATATTTTTTCGGAAGCAAACTGGAAATGCATTGAAAACTACTTTTTAAATGTGTTTGTATCCATTTTTCTTATATTTTCCATGAACCTTGATAGTACCAAAAGTCTAGAAGTTAAAGCGTGACCAGAGTACTTGTTGCTAAAAAAACAAATTACCTTACAGAAGTACATACTCTACTCTAGTCCATCCCAAAGCACTAGAAAACCCTGCTAAAGTACAAAAGTCATGTAAATGCACAGTTAGAACAACTACAGATATATTATCTAAAACCATAAACACAAAACTAGTATATAAAGCTTTATTAAAACATAAATCCTCACAACCATTAAAAAACAGATACTGAATAGAGCAAGTTGGAAATGCCATTAAATTAAACATTGTATTTAAATTTATGAAACAGATACCCGACAATAGACACACACAAAACAAATTCAGAGTACTTAATTTAATATTTACTAGTAAATCAAGAAGATCTTCCTGGAAAATCACAACATCACCTAATTGCGAGATATGCAATAAAGAAGACTTGAACCATCTATTCATACAATGCTCATCAGTTCAAACAGTCTGGTCACGCATCAAAACACTACTACTACACAAAAGTGGAATACAAAACGATATTTAAAATTTTGAGTTTCTAGTTATCGGCTACAAAATATCCAACTGTGAATATTGCTACCTGAACATACTCCTAACATTAGTAGGCTACTCAATAAATAAAGCATATTTTCTAATATCTGGACTTCTCACTATGATATTTATTATATATTTAAGTCTGCATATGACTTAATTTGTCATTACTATAAAAAAGCAGAAATATAGTAAATTCTATCATACCCTCACCCGCTTCATTTAATTAAGTGTTAATTATATGAACTGATGAAAGGGAAAGCATTATAGATGTTTATGTAAAAATATATTCAACATATATGTACTTTTGTTAGCAATAAATGACTAAAAGAAATGAATGGAAACAAATTAAAAGGAAAGGATGTGTCATTAATAATGTTTGTGACACGAAAATTGAACATTAGCCATTTATTTCGTTAATAAAATAAAATGACTACTCCTTTCATAATCAGTATAACTTTAAAAAGATCGTTTTTGGAAAATAGAACAAACAAAATAACTTTTGTCTTTTAGTTATTCTTTAATGATGTAGGATTTTCCATTAAATATATTTTAATAGAATTACTAGATATCTTCTACTGATTTAAAGATACAATTACTTTCAAATAATGATAACATTAACAATACAATACAACACAATACAATGCAACACAATGCAATAAAATACACCACAATACAATACAGTACAATACAATACGTTTAGTTCGTAGTAGATGGCACCTGGCCCAAAATACACACATTTTGGTAGTTAATATATATATTGTATACGCACTGAAGAGCCGTTAGGCGAAACTAGTCTGTGTTTTGTCGAAAATTAAAGCCACCAGAGCACGGGTTTGGCATTAATAGGGGACTTTCTTTAACTATACCTAAAAGTCTAAATAACTGCGTAATAAAGCATAAACAAGTATGTACCATGAGCTAGTTTTGAAGAAAAATGTGCAGAAACCAGGTCATTTACAATATACCATTCATTATGAGGGGAAATCATTTTCTTGTCCACAGACACATAAAGGATTTTCCTCAAATTACATGCATTTAAAAAAAAAATTAAATATGTAGCCAACAAAAGTTTTAGTGTCAGCCATTTTACATCACAGTTCTTTGCTGAGACTCTTACATAAATAATATATTAAGATAATTACGTTCGACCCAATTTTCTGTGCTCTAGCTACTTTAAATTGTGAAAGGCACATTGAATTGATTCATAGAACATTAGTAAAATATAAATTACATATGGAAATGTACATGATAAAAGGTAATATAAAATACAAGAATGACTAACCATTTAAACACAAAGGGTATGGTTCTATACAACATTTTGTGCAACGAATTAAGAACAATTTTATAGTTTGCTTTACATCAACATCAACATGCATTGAACTGTTAAAGAATTTAATGGTAGCGGTGCGTGTGGCATACGAATTAGAAAGCAAACATATTCTTGCCGTTTACAACGTAACACAAGGTATATTATTTAACCATTCACTTCTGAAATAAGATTTTCGAAGACTTTCGTATAAGTGACAATACACCAAAAATAATTTCATTTTCGACTACCGAAACATTACGACTTAGACAGTATCTACAATATCTGTAATTGCATTCGATGTTCAGATGACGACCTGTTTAATCATAAGATTATGGTTCGAACATCGAAAGTAAGATAGAGCACGTTTTAGCTTGTACGGCAGTATTAGGGAAATGTATGTTCCTGGGTCCATAACATATTTAAACAGTTTATAACTGAACGCTTTTAGCGAGGAGGATATCAGTTCTTGTGTGTTTTGCACAGTCAAATAGTCGTTGAGTGAAGATCTTCATAAACAAAACACTATCGCCAACTTCATTTGTAATCCAGACAAAACCGAAGCCAAACCGGAACAGTAAATGTTTTATACGGGTTGCACAAGTTGTGCGTCCACTTTTGTCTAGTCTTCGTAGCATGATATAACACTGCTTGAGGGCATTGATATTACTTTTGTCCTATACTTAACGACGCATCGAGACATATACGTCACTGATTGCAGATATCTTCCACACTTACTGATAGCAACATAATTTGCTACATTTTGGTTGAAGCAGATTAGAATTTTGCACGCGCTCGATCGCTTGGCAAGCATGGTGCCCCCAGATTTCAAATGAGTAGGTAAGAATGACTTTTACAATACAATCAAATAACTGAAATGCTTCTATGTGGGGGAAATACCCAAAATGTTGGTACCAGTGAAGAGAGTTAACAGCCTAAGATGTCTGGAGTGCTAACGCTTCTTTGGTCGTTGTTCTGAAAAGCTTCGTTGTAAAAGTCGCACCTAAATATGTATAACTTGTAACAAGTGCTACCCTGTGACCATTATAAACCACGTTCATTGTTTTTTAACGGCCCACCGTTTCTTAAGACGAGATTTTACTTTTATCAAGGTTTAACTTCATACCGGTCGCTTGTGAGAATTCACTCATTTCATTCAACGTTCTTTACAATTGTTTTGATGAAAGCCATCGACGTTTTCTAGAACATGCGCACATTAGACACAAATACGAGTCATTTATAAGTTGGCTATTAACCTGTTAAGAACGTAATAAGTTTGCTAGTGGCGCGCTGTACCATGTGCGTGATTGTCATCTACCAGTAGAATGATTTTCCCCAAAGATCATCTCGCTTTAAATCACTTCATCAATTCAGTCACTGTCTTCTTTTGCTCGTTGGACAATTTATCTGTCAACTTACCGGGCAGAATCCCAACCTTTGCTCTTATTGAAATCCTTAGGAAGGATTCAAGTCCGGCTTTTGTTCCATCGCTTAATTTGTCCAGGAGAACAAACATTTTTCGAGCTGGTATCTCTGTAGACATCAGCAAACCTTTAATTGTTGTCAAAAAGCTTAACGTCGAGTTGTCAGTGACCAAAATCAGTGTCTTTTCCATCACATCAACTGTGTTTATCCACGTGCCCATTTCCAGCAGCCTGTCTGTGTGACTGACAGGAAGTGACACGTAGTCAGTGCTATCCATGAACGAACAAAGTATGTTCGCTTTTCTGGAATCGTTTGCGGAATGCAGGACCAGCAGTGTTTCTGCAAAATAATAGAATAGTCCGACAGATACCCCAAACCAATGTTTTCTGAAATGTGAAACATAATTCCATCGGTTTGAATACGAAATGAATTAATTTTCTTATGAAGTTTGACGGCTTCAACAATTTTACTTTAAGGTTACGCAGGACCAAATGTCCGTCTGACTATCTTTTTAATTGTCTGTTGACTCCAATTTGTCATGCAATATAAACCTACACGTTTATAGCTATTCTTTCCATCGGTTTGTATCATAAACATGATGTTTAGCATGTACATATTTGAGTCAGTAATTCAATGATATAGGTTAGAGTGGCATTAAATTTTAACCATTTTTCAATCTGCTTTCTTTTGAAAATTAAAGACCGATTTTACCTAACATAATTATAATGATAATCTGTCACTTAATTTATGATATCCTCACAAAGATTTTAGATGACCTATATTTATTTTTGTTCTTGAAGGTAAAATACAAATATTTAAACCTCTATTTCCATTGCTTCAATATCCTTTACTGGACGAATAAAGTTCATTCCTCGATGAACACCTTTAGCTTTATCACCGCGCAGAGGTACGGAAAACACTAATGACGTCAGGATTTCCCCGCTATTTTTAGAATGTTGCTATTTTAAGATAGCTTCTACAAGATGTAAGGCTATTCTTATAGCCTCCCCAAACTAATTTTGTATTTCTTAATACAGACGTTTACTTTCATTGATTGCTAGTTGTTACGCAGTTAATGTACAGTTTAATCAAAATACGTTTACTTAAAAGTATTTAACCGTTCAAAAAGGGGCACAACCGTCGCAAAACAAACAAGTTTTAATGGTATGCGTCGCACTGTGATGTCATTCTACTTCTACCGGAAGTAAACATGATGCAGCTGTTTTGACAGATTCTCAAGAAGTTCCTCAGACTTTGTTAAAGGAAATACGGTGCTATATTGGTTATAAGTGATAAAAAGTCTTAATGTAAGTGGAGATGAATTGTTGAATACAGTTAAAACGTAATTGTAGCGTCGATATAACAGAATGCAATGGATTTTTACTCATTTTAAATCGATGGGACTTCATGAATCATGTTATGAGGCATTGAACCATATTGGCGGAAAAAATTTGATTGTCCTAGCATGGTTGTATTCTTTAAAATGTTGTCAAAATATTACCATGCGCACAACATTCGCCACTGTCCATTCTATCCAATTTCAAATATTGGACTTGGATTTCGCTATTCAATATTGAAAAGGTAAGTTTTTGTTTATTTTTAACATTTTGGGGGGGGGAGAAAATTGGAAGAGCGTAAATAGTTTGGTTACACACAACTGTGCTTTATTAAGTATTTAAGAACGGTTTGGTTTCCTCTTTGTTTATACTAAGAATTTTTTTGATCGTCGTAGAATGTTGTACTGTATTTAGCATATTAGACATGTTTACAATATGACATAAAACTGTTACGAAATATAAAATTAGAACTATATTCTTTGTCGTAGTATGATTATTTTCCTTTGCGTGAATCGGCGGACCAGTTCATCTGCGAAAAGAAACAGGGGAAAAGGTTCTGAATTGACATTTTGAAAATATTAAAACAAAGAAGTTTACATATATTTCAGTAAAATAGTGATAAAATGAGGTGTACAATGTAAATATAAGTAATAAATTTTGTGTTTGATAAGTTCACCGAGTAATGAACGTCATTAGGGCTGGTTAAAGCACGCGTGGACTCCACACACTTTAACCAGCCCTAATGACGTTCATCACTCGGTGAACTTATCAAACACGAAATTTATTCCTTAAATAACATAAAATGCATAGTTCGTGACCGGTAAACATTTCAAGACCTATATACTATAGAACGGAGTATTAGGCTAGTATGGCCAGTCGTGGTAAGTTTATTAATATTTTATTTAGGGACCAGTATGTGTTAGGTCTAGAACAAAGTGACTTAAGTTAAATTCAAAATCATTGTCCACTCAATAATGCGGTGTTTACACGTGTAAACACACGTAATCCGCGTCCGTCAACCGCGTCCGCCATCCGCTTCCGTCATCCGCGCGGGGTGTTCATATGTGTACGCGTCCATCATCCGTCAGATATGTTAAATATGTTTGTGTTTGTGTTAAGCATTATTGTTTTGACGGTAAATGGTTAAATGCGTTAAATGTGGAAGTTACATGTCCCAATCATGTTTATCATTGTGCTAGCATGACAAATCTATCTTTATACAGAATTCGACAACTACGTTTTTTTAATATTTTTTGTTTGAGTAAAAATTGAATTTGTAAAGGTGTTTCTTTCCCTTTTAAAATAGCGAGATATTATAAATACTAACTGAAACATTTTTTTCAATAGAAGCGGCAAGGGGGGTTATGGTGAAGAAATCAATACGATGCTTAAATCAGCAGTCATGTAACTTCAATAAGGCGTACAAAAGTTCGTTGTTTCCACTAACATCGCCAAAAAAATTAGGTACGGTCGGTCGGCATAACTTTTTTTTCTTATTAACTTTATTTTTCTGTTTTTAAAGAAAGGTATTAATTTTTATATTGCAAACATGTTCATGTTTGTTATTTTTACTTTAACTGGTTAAAAAAGCAAGTTAAACACCATTATATTGATGAATATTTAACAAAACTGAAATAATTGAAGAAAAAAATCTCAAAATTAGGTTTAATTAGAATTTTGTTCTGAAATTGAGCTGAAAAAACTTTAGGGTCTGCATGAAAAATTAGAGTCGGTCGGGTAAGTGGAAACAAACAACTTTTTTTCTACGCCTAACTATTAATAAGCTTAAATTAATAAAGCATAACAACAAATAAGTGTAACACTGACATGAAACGTCAACATTTAGTTCTACAACATCGGAAACCGAGGTATTCTATGTAAGTTAGCGTCGGTGTAGAGCGAAAGGCGTAAATAACATACACGTGAGTGCTCACAGACAAATTCAGTAATGTGTTTATTACTTTCCATAAAAAGATGAGATTCGTGTCGGCATTTTTGCCATCCGCTTCTGTCCGCGTACACGTCAAAAATCGAAAAGTGAGCGAGTCAAAGCGGACGCGGTTGAAGCACGAGAAAGGCGGATGAAGGATGCGTACACATATGAACATTTCTAAAAACAAGAGGGCCCAAAGGGCCCTGGGTCGCTCACCTGACGAAAAGGTCAAAGGTCACAGTGGAGCCATTTACAGAGGACCACTAATGTTGTCCACCAAATATTGGTAGAGGACCTCTAGATGATGTCATACATCAAATATGAAAGCTCTGGACCTTATAGTTTCAGACAAGAAGATTTTTTAAATTGCATTTTGAAAACCTATTTTTTGACCCCGTGACCTACTTATGCAACAAATCAGAACCATTTGAATGATATTGGTAGGGGACCACCCATGGATTATTCCTGTGAAGTTTGGTCAAATTCCCATTAGCGGTTCAAGAGAAGAAGTCTTTTGAAGTTTTCCTTATATAATTCAATGTAAAATTGTGACCCCCGGGGCGGGGTCAATTTTGACTCCAGGGGCATAAGTAGAACAGCTTTAGTAGAGGACCTTTAGATGATGCTATATACCAAATATGAAAGCCCTGGGCCTTGTAGTTTCAGACAAGACGATTTTTAAAAATTGCCTTTTGAAAAACTATTTTGACCCCGTGACCTACTTATGCAACCAATCAGAACCATTTAAACAATTTCTGTAAGATCTGGGCATTACAGGACCTCTAGATGATGCTATATACCAAATATAAAAGCTCTGGGCCTTGTAGTTTCTGAGAAGAATTTTTAAAATTGCATTTTAAAAACCTATTTTTTAACCCCGTGACCTATATATGCAACCAAATTGAATCAGAACCATTCGAACCATCTTAGTAGGGGACCACCCAGGGACCATTCCTGTTGAGTTTGGTTAAATTCCCATTAGCGGTTCAAGATAAGAAGTCATTTGGAGTTTTCCTTATATATTTCAATGTAAAATTGTGAACCTCGGGCGGGGTCACTTTTGACCCCAGGGGCATAATTTGAACAACTTTAATAGAGGACCTCTAGATGATGCTATATACCAAATATGAAAGTTATGTGCCTTGTAGGACCTCTAGATGGTGTTATATACCAAATATAAAAGCTCTGGGCCTTGTAGTTTCTGAGATTTTTTTAAAATTGCATTTTAAAAACCTATTTGTTGACCCCGTGACCTATATATGCAACTAAATTAGTCAGAACAAGTTGAACCATTTTAGTAGGGAACCACCCAGGGACCATTCCTGTTACGTTTGGTCAAATTCCCATTAGCGGTTCAAGAGAAGACGTCGTTTGAACCTTTCCTTATGTAATTCAATGTAAAATTGTGACCCCCGGGCGGGGTCAATTTTGAACCCATGAGCATAATTTAAACAACTTTGGCAGAGGACCTATAGATGATGCTATATACCAACTATGAAAGCTATTGGCCTTGTTGTTTTAGACAATAAGATTATTGAAAATCGCATTTTGAAAACCTATTTTTTGACCCCGTGACCTACTTATGCAACCAACGGGAATGGTTTGAACAATTTAAGTAGAGGAACACCTTGGGATCATTCCTGTGAAGTTTGGTAAAAATCCAATGAGCGGTTTCAGAGGAGAAGATGTTTAAGTAAAAAAGTAGACGGACGACGTACGACGCACGACGGACGACGACGGACAAAGACCGGTCACAATAGCTACCCTGAACATTTTGTGCTCAGATGAGCTAAAAATAGATTTACAGTGGTGTTACCATTTTCTGTTGTCGTCTTTCGGATAGGAAATGGATTTTCACCATACATTATGGCACCATTAGCTTTCTCTGCCGCATAGGGTTTCGTTGCAATAACCTGCTTGTCTGGCAGTAGTTCTTTCACCCATTCCTGCAGCATTAAGGATTTGGAGTATTCTCCTATCATCATGACCGTGGTGACTTCACGGAACTCTGGTAACTCGAACAGTGACTTCAAATGGTTTGCTGCACTTTTTGCATTTGCAAACAGTCTAAGCACTATATCTTGAGCAAGTCTTAGTCGTCGACCTCCCCCCACATATTTAATTTTGTTTTTGAATCGAGGTTTGTCAAAATAATTGTAAAAATTCCAAGTGGGGTCATCTGGACAAATAGTAAAAAAAATGTGCTTCTTTGCATTTAACTTGCTGACTGCATATTTGTTCATCCCAAACTGCTCCCAAACGTCGTCTGCAAATTTGGCGCTTTCAACGGCCTCACGTCCGTATATATCACAATGAAGATCCCTGCGCACACACAAAAGTAAAAATAAAATCAATAATCATTCCTTATTATAGCGTTTGTGATAGACATTCAGTAAAGGATATTGAATAAACGGAAAAAGAGGTGTAATTATACAGATTTGACAAATGGCAACATCCTTAACATTTTTCAGACAAACGCTCGGTTTGATCTTTTAGTTTGTTTGCTATTTTTATATGTGCATTTCTAGTTTTTACTACCGCATGCTTTTAGTTGACTTGCATGTATGCACTGGTCTTTTCCCGTATAAGTCACTTTTCATTCATAATGTTTGTGTCAGACTGGGTATAATTCAATTAAACTTAGAAAAAGAAAAGCCTTAAAGAGGCATAGCCTGCATGGGGAAAATAGCAGCTTATGTTTTACTAAAGCTGTTTATCAGAGAGATTAAAGTTTAAATTTACTTTTTTTAATTCAGAAACGTTTATCAATGAGATTGATACATGTATGTGGATATACTACAAGGATATTTCATTTGTGTCTTACTTCGGACCCACGTGGAAGCGACAAATCGTTATTAATCAGTTCATGGTCATATTCATGTACAAACAAACATCGGTTATAAAACATTAGGTACCGGTAAGCCTTGTCGACGTATTTGGCCCCCCATCGTTTGCTGCTTTCCCTGTAGAGCTCTAACACTGTGCCGTCTGTCTGTCTCTCGTACACCGTGATGATCACCATGTCTTCTGCAGGAGAGGTGGTCTCTTTACAATTATTGACAGTCTATAATTGTTATATTGTATATACTCTTTTACTAACAGAAAAGTGTAAATGCTTTCTCTTGTTAATACAATACTAATTTTACATCTAAAAATAATACATGTCAAAATAGTAGTCTTTCAATAGAATTGCAAATAAGATTTACGACTATAAACTTCAAAGTGGCACAACTTATGACAAAATCTTTTTTTTTATTATTCAGTGCTGCATAAAATGCAGTGTAGAATGTGGTATCATTTTTGTAGACAATGATTTTGCAGGAATATCTTTTAAGTGGTTTGTACATCTGCATTAAAAGAAACATAATTATGTACTTAAGTTGAATGATGATTTGACATTTAATTGTTTTTGTTTCTATGCGTGTTGTCAGTATCCACAAAAGGGAGAGAAACAGAAGCAGAATAATCAGTGTCGGATTTCAATCAATGTTACAGGTTGTTTTTATATCAACTGCTCTATGGTTCTTTCTTTAATCTCATGATTAGAATACAGGGGAGTACTGTGAACAGTTTGCCTACTGTTCAACTTGTAAAAGCATGTAGAGTTATTCAATGGCATTTATGTCTAGTCTTTGTTTTTTTACTAAAACGAGGCTCAATGTGTATATTGATTCATGAAATGTTTATCACATCTGCGGACCTCTCTCTTGAACAATCAAAATCCTGCATTCTTTTTTGGAATACGATATTACGTCATATATACGCAAAGTAACACATTCCTTTCTTAATGAATAAATATTTTAAGATATTATCTGTGTAATGGACTGCGAAGGATACGCATTTGTATTTTTATATCAAAATATAAACAAGACTTTTCTTATTAAAATGTGATATATATTATGCTTTTACGTTTCAACAAAAAAAAATATTTTTTAAATGTAAGAAACCTTTATTTGCTCAAATTAAAGGGAATCGATTTTACACTTTATTAACCCCCCACCCCCTTTAATATGAATAGAATGAAAAATTTCAATCCTGTTTATAAAAAAAAAAATCAAAAAACTGTGAAAAGCGGCGTGGTGGATTGACTTAAAATGGCATATATTTCAATAAAAAGGTTTTTAAAACGTCTACCTAGCTGCAAATCTGTGAATCCATTACATTACTATAACCTTAAACCTAAATTTAGACAACAAAATAGCTGCAATATGTTTATATTAAGTGATATTTGCAGGCCGTTGTTGACAATGTTAAATATGGACGTTTACCGTGCAACATAAAAACAACCGAAACGGCCAGTAGGAGGGAGTAAGGGAAGGAGAAAGCCAAGGAAGTAGCGAACGAGCAATGAGGGTAAGAGTAAGTCAGGGTGTGTGTGGTTTGGTATTCCGGTTTGTATGTAGGGCTGCAACGATTTATTTACTTTTCCATTCGATGCGATTCGATTTTTTACCATTGCGATTCGATTTTTTCGATTCGATTCATTGGTCAGATGAAAAGCAATAATGGAGAAAGTTTTCAAGTAATTTGTGACTTTAAAAAAAAAGAAATGTTTGCCTAGTACATATTAAGGACCTCCCTGACTTTGACAGCCCCTTAGTTTGATCTACAGCCGAGTTGCAACTTGTATTTGACCACTTTAAAATCATATTTCCAATGGAGAAATTAGCTAAATAAATCATAATGGTAAAAGAGCAACCAGATATTTAGAGAAAAATACTGCAAGTACTGACTGCAAATAAAACATGACACAAT